>OHCS01000169.1_pt1 | contig 42678 bp, 38 predicted proteins | sample 1566741 | NCBI WGS metagenome assembly OHCS01 (sample SAMEA3879604, study PRJEB24766) | human gut metagenome | biome: human-associated habitat; feature: feces | place: USA | collected 1985/1987 | reverse complement strand
GGCATCATCCAGGTGGAAACCAATGGCCCAATCCAGGTAATCGGCCCCTCAGCCATTCCTGTAAGGGGCGGCTGCGCTGCTTTCTGCCGTTCATACCATGCCTTGTGCTGGCGGTTTTTCCTCTCGCGGTAAGCGGCAAGGCGTTCTGCTTCCTCCGGCGTGAGGTCGGCTCCGGCCTTTTGCAGCGCGGCAAGCTCCTTTAAGGATTTCGGCTTTGGGGACTTGGGCGGCTCGGCGGCTTTCCGTTTCTTCCGCCATTCCTTTTGCCATGCCCGGTTATGGGCTAATCGCGCTTCGTCTGCCGCCTGTTCCTCTGGGGTCAGCAAGCCCGCTTTCTTCCTCGCGGTAAACTCCCGTTTCTCTGCCTTGCGCTTTTCCTCCCGCGCTTTGGCAAGCTCCTGTGAACGGGCTTCCTTTGCCGCCTGTTCCTCCTGCTGGCGGCGTTGTTCCTCGGCTTCCATTGGGGTAACGATATGGGCGGGGACTTCAAACGCGCCGATGAAGTTGAGGTAAATGTCTATCCGCTGACGGCGGCTGTTCCCGCGTCCCTCGCCCTCATGGACAACGACTTTTTCGATAAACTCGTTGAGCATGGGCGTTGTCAATTCGGAAAAATCAGTGTAGCGGTTCACAAGCTCGATAAATTTATCTGTTTTCAGCCTGTCGGCGTTCCAGCTCTCTATTGCTTCCTGCCATTGGGAGATAGCGGCTTCCAGCCCGGTCTGTTCCTCGTCGTATTCGGCAAGCAGACGGGTAAAGTGCTTATCGGGTATCTTGCCTGTGGCGTTGCCCTCGTATAGCTTCTTTACAAGGCCCTCCAGCTCCTTACACCGCCGCTGTGCCTTGCTCACTTTCTGCCGGTACTCCTTGACGGCGTTCTCTTGGTGCTGGTCGGACGCTTCCCGCACACGCTCGATAAACTCCGCTTCATTGTGCCGCACATACCAGCTCACGCGCTGGATTGCAGCAAGAATGGCGGCTTCCATTTTCGCGGTGGGGATATAGTGCATGGTACAGTCGCGGGTAAGCTGGCGGTAGCTGGAACACACAAAAGCGTCGTCCAGATACTTGCCTTGCACAAGGCTGCTGCGGTGGGTCAGCTTCGCGCCGCAGTCGGCGCAGTAGAGAAGCCCGGTCAGTCGGTTTGGGGTGGTCTGCCGCTTGGGGGCGCGGCGTTTTGTCCCCATAAGCCGCTGGACGGTATTCCATGTTTCCTCGTCCACAATGGCGGGTATCTCCCCGTCAAAAATATACTGTTCCTCCGGCGCGGTCTTGCGGGTGCTTTTGGTCTTGTAGTTCTCGCAGACGGTTTTCCCTAAAACCTTGCGCCCCGTGTACTCCGGGCGTTTGAGGATATAGCTGATAGTTGTTGTTGACCATGCGTAGGGGTCTGTGTACTTCGCCGCCCGGACGGGTGCGCCTATCCGCTTCCAATGCTCGGACGGGATAGGGATTTTCTCGGCGCGGAGTGCCCTTGCTATGCTGGCGATACTCTCCCCGGCAACAACGCTGTGGAAGATACGGCGCACAACGGCGGCGGCTTCCTCGTCGATTACCCATTCGCCCTTGTTCTCCTTGGACGCAAGGTAGCCATAGCTGACGCTGCCGGAGCAGCGCAAGCCCTTTTCCATTCTCGACTTGAAAACGGTCTTGATTTTCCGGCTGGTGTCGGCAACATACCACTCGTTTATCACATCTCGGAAAATTGACATTATATCAAAGCCGTTGGCGGTATCAAGGTTGTCATTTGCCGCAATAAAGCGTACATGGTACTCGTCAAAGGTGCGCTTCAAAAGCCCCACTTCGACAACATCACGGCCAATCCTGCTTTGGTCTTTGATAATGACCGTAGCCACATTTCCCGCCCGGATTTCTTCCAGCATAGCGTCCAGCCCCGGACGCTTAAAAGTCGTTCCCCGCACTCCGTCATCGGTGAAGTGCCGGATATTCGTAAAGCCGTTCTTTTGGGCGTAGTCCTCCAAAATGCGCTTTTGGTTTTCTATCGACACGCTTTCCCCGGCTCGTTCATCGTCATGGGAAAGACGCTCGTACAGGGCTGTGATTTTTCCCTTGTCCGGCTGTTTCTTCATGGGGTGTAACCTCCTTTCTTGAGGGTGCGCGCTCCCTTTATCCTTATTGTAAATTACCATTGGGATCGGTGACCACATAGCTGCTGTGCATCTGCATGAGGGAGGGCTTGACGAAGAACCGGGTCTTGCCGCTGCCGCTGCCGCCGATGACCAGGATGTTTTTGTTCCGGGCGTACTTGGGGTTTTTCGGTCGGCTGGACATGGTGAGCTTTTCCGTCTGGGTCAGAGGAATGTTCCAGTCGGGGACCGGATCGACATAGGGGGCAATATCCGCCGCTGTGCCCCACCGGGCGCTGCCGTACTCTATGCCCTTGCGATATTTCTTTGTATTTTTGCTCTTGGCATACACCGCCAGCCGAACAATGATCGCCCCGGCGATACCTGCCAGCAGGTCTAATAGGTGCAGGCTGGGCGCCGCAGAAGAAAACGCCTCCGTAAAGCCCTGGCTCAAATGCAGAAACTTTTCAGAGGCGTCAAGGCCGGGCGCAAGGCGCACCGCCTGGCAGAGCTTATCAAAGAGATACACGAACAGCAGATACGGGAGGTTGGGGATCAGCTTTTTCTTCCAGTCAACCGTCATAATTCCACACCCCGGTCTTTGGTCTTGACCTTCTCCCGCTGGCGGTGCTGGGCTTTGGCCTGCTGCTTTGCCTGCTCCAGCTCCTTGCGGATAGAGGGCTTTTTCTCTTTCTCCAGGTTCTTTGCGGAGAACTCCCGGAAAGCCGCCGTGATGACGTCGGCATCCCGGCCCTTGAAGAACACCAGATAGCGGGGTATCTCGCCGCTGGTGTCCTTTTTCAGTGCAAAGTCAATGCCGTACTTCTTGGCGGTGGCGGAAAAGGCCCGGATGTTCTGGTCGGTGATCTCGATGTTGGAAACGCCGGTGTTGTGCTTCATCAGCTGCCGGAGGGTCTGCTTGCCGTGGTGCAGCTTGGTTTTGTGGCCAGTCACTCCTTTCTGCATCTCGTCCAGCACCTTTTTCATGGCCTGTTGCAGTATCCCGGCGGAGAGCTTGGTGGCCTCCACACAGAGGGCAACGGTGCGCTGGGTGACTTCTTCCTGCATGAGTGATTACCTCCTTTCTCCGCTGCCGTACAGGTCGTGGTTCACCAGGGACGCATAGTAGCTGTCGATGGTGGCCGGGGCGTTATACAGGGCAGCCAGCAGATATTTCTTGATGTTGCGGACATAGGTGGTGTTCTCCCGCATACGGTCCAGCACATACTCGATGTGGGAACTGTTCAGCTTCAGGAACCGGGATTTGACCACCTCCGCCGGATAGTCGTCCCCGGCAATGCGGATTGTCTCCCTGCGGGAACAGACGGTATCCACCATAAGCTCCACCAGCTCGTTCAGCATATCCCGGTCCAGCCGGTCATCCCGGCATAGATAGTCATACTCGATATTCTCCAAAATGAGTTCCCGATAGCTCTCTCGCTCCCGCACCCAGTCCCGTCCGGTCCGGTTGGCCCCTGCGGGGGTTTGGGGGCTTGATTGGATAGGATTTGATCCTTCCGTACTTGGTGAATCAGTATTTTGTTCTTCAGGATTTCTTTTCTCTTTATTTAATTGCGGCCGGTTTTCCAGACATGGGTTATCCATATCCGGGTTTTCCGTATCTGGACAAGCCGTATCCGGCTCGTCCTCACACGGTTGGCCCGTGTCCGGGGGATGGGGCGTCTCGTAGATGACATACTCCACATCCACGATCTTGCCCCTACTGTCCCGGAGGCGGTTGCGGACTATGTACCCGGCCCGTTCCAGCTCCTTCAGGGCTGATCCAATGCTGTCCGTGCCCTCCTTGCAGATTTTAGCCAGCCCCCTGGTGGTGTAGTTCCAATCCTCCGGCAAGGACAGCATCATGGAGAGCAACCCTTTGGATTTAAGGGACAGCCCCGCGTTGCGCAGATGGTGGTTGGACATCACCGTGTAGTCGCGGGTTTTCTCAATGCGAAATACCGCCATGGTATCACCTCCCTTCGGCGGTTTGAAAAAGTGTTCGTTTTCGGGAAAAAGACAGCCTCTATGCCGACCAGATACCCCGGAGAGGAAAACCTATGGACGGTGGCTTTTCGGCTGATTGTGGAGGGAAAAACATTGGATTTTCGACTCATTTAGGGGCATTTCTAGGCATGAAAAAACGCCATAGGCATTGGCTTATGGCGTCACAATAGGGTGTAATTGAATAGAAAGCGAAATCATGATATGCTTGATATATTATCTGATAATCGGAGGTATAGTTGTGTTAACAGAAATGTGGCTTGTGCTTCTTGGTGGTGTGTTGGCTATTGCTGGTGGAGCGCTTCAATCGCTCCTTACAGCCAAAAGTACGGCTAAGCAGAAGCGAAATGAAGCTCGTGAAGATGCCTACCTAGGTTATATTGATGCATTACTTAAAATAAAAGTAGATGATCAATATGGTACGGTGAAATCAAAAGAATTTCTGGAGTCATTTCGAGGAATACAGGCAAGACTTAGATTATATGGCAGTAAAAATATAATTCATAAAGCTGAAGACTTGGATGGACACCTTTATGAATGTTGGGAATGCGGCAATATTGATGTTGGCAATACAGAGGAATTGAAAATGAATCTGATTGCTTCTATGCGAAAAGAATTGCATATTGACTAGTAAGCGGGGAAACAAAAATGATAAAAATTTTAATGAAAAGATTTGGTCTACCCTTTAATCCCCGAAAGGAAAAAAGGATGAAAAACAAAATAACTAAACATATTATCATATTCCTCATATTGTTTATGATCTGCGCAATAATATTTACTTTGCGTTTTGAATGGTGGATGCGCACCCAAATTTCTTGCTTAGCTGTGGATGAATCCATAAACTCGACATGGATTGGTTCTCTTGCATCTTACTGGGGAGGAATTATTGGAGGTGTAATTTCAGGTGTACTTGCGTTCTTTGGTGTATTCTACACTATTAAGTATTACAAGGAGTCTGATACACAGAAAGAAAGGGCAGCAATTCAACCGTTTTTGTTGGTGACTTTAGATGCTGATAAGCAGGCCTCAAGGGGCTTTTTACTGGGGTCTATGGAAACCAGAGAAGTGGCGACCAAAAAAATTAATGTAACGATAAAGAATATTGGAAACGGCTTTGCAAACACATTGGTTATACATACTGGATTGAATTTCGGTGGACAAGCATATCGCAAAGTGATTTCGGTAAGCGAATCCGAACATCTTTTTTTCAAGGTTGATCCTAATGCTTTGCCAGAAGGGGTATCGTTTTCAATCCAATATATTGATTCAATGCGAAATGAGTACATACAAGAATATGAAATAACAGAAAAGAATGGAACTATAGATATTGATTGCGGGTATCCCGGATTTTTAGAACAATAAAGGTCGCCATAGGATTTGCAGCCTATGACGACCCTGCCAGTTATTCAGTTTCTTCCTCCGGCTCCTCCATGGCTAGCCACTCCTCAAACGACTTTCTGGAAATGCGAATCGCATAACCGATGCGAATTGTTTTGAACTCTCCAGAGTTCACCAAGCGGTATGCGGTGGATTTTGCAATACCAAGGATTGCGGCAATATCATCCACGGTGTAGGTTCTGTTGCTCGGCAGCTTCTTTTCCTGCGATGTACTCATAATTTTGCCTCCCATTTTTCGTAGGCATTTTGGCTATGCCCATCTGATTTTTCTTGTGGCAAAGGGGCTTTCTGCCATCATCCGTGCTAAGAATTTGCTAATTTGACATTCTGAACAGGCCGTAACGAGGCGGCATTTTACGGATTTTTGTGCAGATTGACCAGTGACCACACAATGTCATAACGAATCAAAAATAATGGGAAGTTATAATGGGTATATCGTACCAAAAGAAACGCCAAACTCCTAAGCGGAATGTAGTGCGTTCGAGTCGCGCCGGGGGTGCCATGAAAACGCTGCAAGCCTTGCTTGCAGCGTTTTTTGCGTCTTAAATGGGCCGGGCTGAGGCTTCTTCCTAGCGGGTGAGGCTGTCTATGCTCAACAGGATAACGGCTATGCACAGCATTATCCCCAGATCCGAAATGATGATTTTGCCCATCAGATAGATGATAAGTCCGCCGGCGGCAAGAGCCAGACACACGCAGCGGCACAGCAGCGTGAGCATATCCTTTACGTCGCTCTTATTAAGCTCTTTGAAAGGACACCATTTGCCGGCCAGGGGAGCGGACAGCAGTTCGTCAATATTCACTCCAAGTATTTCTGGGTTCAATATAATACCTCCTCTCTGGCGTTATCATAGCGGAGGCCTCGGCCTGTTTCAATGAGCGGTTGGTAGAATCCGCTGAACCGCCGGTTTACCTGGGGTCCGCAGGGCCGGGGAACTCGCCGCGGCGGCGGGAAATGCACATCGGCACGCCCATAATGTGACGGCCGGATATATCTCCACCCTTAACGCTCTACCACCTTGTACGAATACTGCGCAAGCATACTCCGTATTTCCGGCATGTCTTTTTCCTGATACCTGTCCGCCCATTTCAGGAGTTCAGCAACCGAGCGCAGGGACTCCTTTTTGCCCTTTGCCAGGCCGAGCTTCCGCCTGGCAAAACGGCGCAGGATGCGGTATCTGTATTTATACCTCGGAACGCTCAGAAGATAGAGCATGTCCGCTTCTTCAAAGCAGCGGAGGCACCAGCTGTGATATACCCCTTCGATGACCCAATCTGGTTTTTCCAGTATCTCGTCCAGAAGCCGCCTGCGCTCCTCCGGGGCCCTCTTTTGCCCATAGGCGCCTGAACTGTCCCATTGCAGCTCGTCCAGATCATAGTGAGGCATCCCATATTTTGCAGACAGAGTTTCGGCCAGGTGAGATTTCCCGCTCCCGCTGCCGCCTATGATGTGTATCTTCACCGCGCTCACCTCCCCCTTGCGGCACAATTTGTGCCGACGCCATTATACCACGTATTCCGCCCAATGCGGCGGCGCCCGGGAAAAGCCGGTAAATAATAACGCCGCAAGCCTCATGGCCTGCGGCGTTTTGCAGTTTTCACTCCAGCTCGAAGGCGCCGGTATAGAGCTGGTAATACTGGCCCTTTTGGGCGATGAGCTGTTCGTGGCTGCCGCGCTCTATTATGCGGCCCTGCTCCAGGACCATTATGGCCTTGGAGTTGCGGACGGTGGAGAGACGGTGGGCTATCACAAAGACGGTCCGGCCCGACATCAGGGCGTCCATTCCGTCCTGGACTATTGCCTCCGTGCGCGTGTCTATGGACGAGGTCGCTTCGTCCATTATCATGACAGGCGGGTCGGCCACGGCGGCGCGGGCTATGGAGATGAGCTGACACTGGCCTTGGGACAGGTTGTTGTTGTCGCCGCTGATCACAGTCTGGTAGCCCTCCGGCAGCCGCGTGATGAAGGAGTCGGCCCCCGAGAGCTTCGCCGCTGCGATGCACTCCTCATCCGTAGCGTCAAGCTTGCCGTAGCGGATGTTGTCCATCACCGTGCCGGTAAAGAGGCTCACGTCCTGGAGGATGATGCCCATGGAGCGGCGCAGGTCCGGTTTGCGTATCTTGGTGATGTTTATCCCGTCGTAGCGTATCTTGCCGTCTGCCAGATCGTAAAAGCGATTCACGAGATTCGTGATAGTAGTTTTGCCTGCGCCGGTGGCGCCTACGAAGGCGATTTTTTGCCCGGGATCGGCGTACAGACTGATATCGTGCAGCACCAGCTTGCGTCCGTCATAGCTGAAGTCCACGTGGTCGAACACCACGCTGCCTTGCACCTTGGTATAGCTCAGGCTGCCGTCGTGGTGGGGGTGCTTCCAGGCGTAGACGTCGCCGTCGGCACACTCTACCAGCTCCCCGTTCTGCTCCCGGGCCCGGACCAGGGTGACATAGCCCTCGTCGCGCTCAGGCTCGTTGTCCATGAGCTCGAAGATGCGTCCCGCGCCGGCAAAGCCGAGAACGGCGCTGTTCATCTGCTGGGCCGTCTGGGTTATGGAGGAGGTGAACTGCCGTATGAGGCCCAGGAAGGAGATGAGGGTACCCAGCGTGGTTGAGAACATGCCCTGACCGAAGAGGGCCATGGCACCGCCGACAATGGCTACGGTCAGGTATTGCAGGTTGCCGAAGCCGGACATGACGGGCATCATGGCCCCGGCGGCCCCGTTGGCGCGCAGAGCGTTGGAGTAGAGCTCCTCGTTCAGCTCCCGAAGCCTTGCTTTGGCCGCTTCCTCGTGGCAGAAGACCTTGACTACCTTGAGCCCGCCGAACATCTCTTCTATATAGCCGTTCACCGCGCCTGTGGAGTCCTGCTGGCGTGAAAAATATTTGCTGCTGTAGCGCACCATCGCGCGCGCCGTGAGCACCATCACCGCAGACAGCGCCGCGACTATCGCCGTGAGTATGAGATTGAAGCGCAGCATGAAGCAGAAGGCGAAGAGGATGGTCACGAGTGAGGATATCATCATGGGCAGGCTCTGCGCGATGAATTGCCGGAGGGTGTCCGTGTCGTTGGTGTAGACGCTCATAATGTCGCCGTGGGTGTGGGAGTCGAAGAAGCTGATGGGGAAGGTCTGCATCTTCACGAAGAGATCGTCACGTATCTCCTTGAGCACTTTCTGGCCTACGATTGCGATGACACGGTTGTAAAAGAGCGTTCCGAGCGCGCCCGCCAGATAGACTGCGGCCATGACGAGGACGATGCGCAGCAGGCCGCCGAAGAGGTCCTCGCCCGTCTCGACCATCTCGAGTATGTAGTCGTCGATGATGACCTGCATGAGGGAGTTGCCCACCATCGCGGCCACGACGCTAATGAGGATGCAGATAATGACTAGGGCAAACTCCCGCTTGTGCCTTGCCGTTATGTATTCCATGAGCCGGGCCATGGTGCCCTTGCGGGACTTATTCATCCTCGCCGCCTCCTTTCTGCTGGGAGTCATAGACCTCCCGGTATATCTTGTTGCTTCGGAGCAGCTCCTCATGGGTGCCGATGGCGTCGATACGGCCGCCGTCCATGACTATTATCTTGTCGGCATCCTCAACGGAGGAGATGCGCTGGGCTATGATGATCTTCGTCGTCTCGGGCATGAATTCCCGCAGGGCGCGGCGGATGAGGGCGTCGGTCCTGGTGTCCACGGCGGAGGTGGAGTCGTCCAGGATGAGTATTTTGGGCTTTTTCAGCAGCGCGCGGGCGATGCACAGGCGCTGCTTCTGCCCGCCGGAGACGTTGGTGCCGCCCTGCTCGATATAGGTGTCGTAGCCCTCGGGGAACTGGCTGATGAAGGGGTCGGCCTGGGCCATTCTGCAAGCCTCGGCCAGCTCCTCGTCTGTGGCATCCGGGTCGCCCCAGCGGAGATTCTCCTTGATAGTCCCGGCAAAGAGCACGTTTTTCTGCAGCACCATGGCCACGGCATCGCGCAGGGCCTCGATGTCGTACTCCCGGACGTCACGGCCGCCTACCTTCACGCTGCCGACGGTGGCGTCGTAGAGCCGCGGTATGAGCTGGACGAGGGAGGACTTGCCCGAGCCCGTGCCGCCTATGATGCCTATGGTTTCGCCGGATTCTATGCGCAGGTCGATGTCGGAAAGGCAGAGCTTCCCGGCGTCGCCCACGTAGCTGAAGCCTACGTGCTCAAAGACGATCTCGCCGTCGCGTATCTCCGTCGCCGCGCGTTCCGGAGCGGCTATGCCCGGCTGCTCGGATAAAATCTCGCGTATGCGGCTGACGGACTCGCGCGACATCATGAGCATGACGTATATCATGGAGAGCATCATGAGGGACATGAGTATCATCATGGAATAGGTTATGAGGTTCTGCAGCTCGCCGGTCGTCATGGGTATGCCGGCGAGAACAGTCCCGTTCGAGGAGCCGACAATGGCTTTGGCGCCCAGCCAGGCGATGAGGGTGAGGCAGGTGTAGATGCCCATCTGCATCAGGAAGGGATTGAAGGCAATGGTCGTCTCCGCCTTTGTGAAGTCGCGGCGGATGTCGCCGGAGATGTCCCTGAATTTCTTTGCCTCATGTTCCTCTCGCACGAAGCCCTTCACCACGCGGATGCCGTGCAAGTTTTCCCGGACTATGCCGTTGAGGCGGTCATAGGTCTTGAACACGCGGCGGAATATGGGGTGCGTCACGCGGGCGATGACCATGAGACAGCAGAAGAGGACGGGAATGACGACCAGGTATGGTCAGGGTGAGGAAGAGCTCGCCTACGGCCTCCAGCGCCACGAGGACGGGCGTCAGCACGGCGTCTCTCCTGTATTCGTTCAGGTGTTTTAAAAGCTCTATCATTTCCGGATATACATCCTCCTTCATGCGATAATAACAGCCGGCCGGCAGGATGCCGCCCGGCAGAGGCCGTCAGGATGCCGCCCGGCAGAGGCCGTCAGGCCTCCATGGATGTATTATAAGGTTTTTTCCTTGAAAGTGAATTCAGACTATGTTATTATAAATAAGTAAATCTTATTAATTTAAGAGGGGGCGAGGGGGATGAACACCATGCAGCTGGCCTGTTTTCTGGCCGTGGCGGAGACGCTGAGCTTTGCCCGGGCGGCGGAGCAGCTCCACGTGACCCAGCCCGCTGTCACACAGCAGATACACTCCCTGGAGTCGGAGCTGAACACGCAGCTCTTCCGCCGCACGACCAGGACGGTGGAGCTGACTCAGGCGGGCCTGATTTTCCTGGGGGACGCAAAGCTGATGCTGGAGATTTCTGAGCGGGCCAGGCTCCGCGCGGAGCACGCCGTCGAGGATTTGCGGCAGCCTTTCGTCATCGGCTGCCACGCAGACGCGGACGTGTTCCGCCTCGCGGAGCCCCTGCGCCGCATGGCCGGGCGCTTTCCGGAACTCTACCCCGTTTTCCAGGTCGTACCCTTCCGCCACCTCTACCAGCGGCTGCTGGAGGAGACGGTGGACGTGGTCGTGGCCTTCCGGGAGGGCGGGCTGAGGAAGTCCATCCGCTACCGGGAGCTGGCAAGGCCCGGTCTGGTGGCCCTTGTGGATCCCAGCCACCCCCTGGCCGGGGCGGGGGAGGTCGAGTTTGCCTCCCTGCGGGAGTACCCCATAGTTGCCCTCAGCCCTCAGCGCAGCCCGGAGGGCTACCGCAGCCAACTGCACGCCCTGCTGGACGGCCTGCCGCCGGAGCGGGTCTACTTCTGCGAGTCCGTGGAGACCGCCGCCGTCCTTGCCGAGGGCGGCTTCGGCGCCGCCGTCGTGCCGGACCTCTTCCGGGGCCGGGAGCCGGGGCTCGTGCTCCTGCCCATAGCGGACGCGCAGCCTCTGTCCTACGGCGTCTATTACAAGAGCCTCGCGGAAAAGCCGCGCCGCCGCGCCTTTGTGGAGCTGACGGCGGAGGCCTTTGCCGCCGCCGTCCAGGAGGAGTTAGGCCCGGAGGCAGGTGAGTCCATCCCGCACGGGGACATATAAAAAAGAAAGGCGCGGCCACGGCCGCGCCTTTCGCAGATGTGGGCATATTTTATTTGACGCCGAAGAGCAGTTCGCCGTAGGTGGGTATGGGCCAGCTGTCCTCGCCGGTGATGGTCTCCATATCGTCGCAGGCGGCGCGCAGGGCGCCCATGACGGGGAGAACGTGGTCGTGAAGGAAAAAGCTCTTTTCCTCGGGGGAGCGCAGCTGCGCGGCGTGCGTCAGCTCGTCCTCCAGCTGCCTTGCCAGGCCGTAGGCCGCGTCCGAGAGCTGGACAAGGCTCTCCGCCGTGCCGAGCTCAAATTCCGCCCGGCAGCCCGGCAGGGCCGCTCGCAGGGAGACAGCCGAAGCCGCCAGCCGCGCGGCAAAGGTGCTGACTGCGGGCAGGATCTCACGCCGCGCCATGGCCAGGGCCGTCTTGCCCTCAATGGTGACGAGCTTGCAGTATTCCTCCTGCCTGATCTCCAGCCGGGAGCGCAGCTCGGCATAGGAGAAGACCTTGTGCCGGGAGTAGAGCTCCACGTTCGCCTCATCCAGCATGTGGGGCAGGGCCTCGGGCGTGGAGCGCAGGTTGTGCAGGCCGCGGCGTTCCGCCTCGTCCACCCAGGCGGGGTCATAGCCGTTGCCGTTGAAGATGATGCGCTTGTGCTCGCGCACGACGCGCTTTATGAGGCCCTGGAGGGCGGATTTGAAGTCCTGCGCCGCCTCAAGCTCGTCCGCGAACTGGCGCAGCTCCTCGGCCACGGCGGTGTTGATGGCGATGTTGGCGGAAGATATCGACGCCGCAGAGCCGGGCATGCGGAACTCGAACTTGTTGCCCGTGAAGGCGAAGGGAGAGGTGCGGTTGCGGTCCGTCGTGTCCTTGGGGAAGCGGGGCAGGGCGTGGACGCCGACCTTGAAGAGCTCCTTTTCCTTCACGTCGCAGGCCGTGTCGTTCTCGATGGCCTCAAGTATGCCGGTGAGCTCCTCGCCGAGGAACATGGAGATGATGGCGGGGGGCGCCTCGGCCGCGCCGAGGCGGTGGTCGTTGCCGGCAGAGGCGATGGAGATACGCAGCAGGTCCTGGTAGTCGTCCGCGGCCTTTATGACGGCGCAGAGGAAGAGCAGGAACTGCGCGTTCTCGCCCGGGGTCTCTCCGGAGTCGAAGAGGTTTATGCCCGTGTCAGTGGCGAGGGACCAGTTGTTGTGCTTGCCGGAGCCGTTCACGCCCTCAAAGGGCTTTTCGCTCAGCAGGCAGACCAGGCCGTGCTTCTTGGCGGTCTTCTGCATGACGTCCATGACGAGCTGGTTGTGGTCGGCAGCGATGTTGGCCGTGTCATAGACGCAGGCGAGCTCATGCTGGGCGGGGGCGGCCTCGTTGTGCTCGGTCTTGGCCGAGACGCCGACGCGCCAGAGCTCCTCGTTTATCTCGCGCATGAAGGCCGCGACTCGGGGCTTCACGGTGCCGAAGTAGTGGTCGTCCATCTCCTGGCCCTTGGGAGGCATGGCGCCGTAGAGGGTGCGGCCGGTGTAGATTAGGTCCTGGCGGCGCTCGTACATGTCGCGTTCGACGAGGAAATACTCCTGCTCCGCGCCGACCATGGGCAGCACGAGGGAGGCCTCGGTGCCGAAGAGTTTCAGGACGCGCAGCGCCTGGCGGGAGAGCGCCTCCATGGAGCGCAGCAGGGGCGTTTTCTGGTCAAGGGCCTCGCCGCCGTAGGAGCAGAAGGCCGTGGGGATATAGAGCACGCGGTCGCGGATGAAGGCGTAGCTGGTGGGGTCCCAGGCGGTGTAGCCGCGGGCCTCAAAGGTGGCGCGCAGGCCGCCGGAGGGGAAGGAGGAGGCGTCGGGCTCGCCGTGGATGAGCTCCTTGCCGGAAAACTCCATGATGACGCCGCCGGCGCCGTCGGGTTCGAGGAAGCTGTCGTGCTTCTCGGCGGTGACGCCGGTCATGGGCTGGAACCAGTGCGTGAAGTGGGTCGCGCCCTTTTCGAGGGCCCAGTCCTTCATGGCGGCGGCGACGACCTCCGCCGTGTCCGGGTGCAGGCGGCGACCGCTGCGCATGGTGCGCTGGACGGCAGCGTAGGTCTCCGAGGGCAGCCGCTCGCGCATGACCGCGTCGGAAAATACCATGGTGCCGAATATCTCTTCAATGCCGGACAAAGCTCATCACCTTTTTCAAGCAAAAAATACACCTGAAAGATTAACGCAAATTCCCCACGGCGTCAAGGACTCGCTTGACTTTGGGGCGAAAAAGCGGATAATATCCGGGTAAGGAGGGATGGTTCATGAGAAATTACGCCAAAGAAACCGCCGCGCGTGTGGAGTATATACGCGCCTACCTTCGCGAGAGCGGGGCGCGGGGCATCGTCTTCGGAAACTCCGGAGGCAAGGACTCGGCGCTGGTAGGTATCCTCTGCAAGCTGGCCTGCGAGGACACGGTGGGCATCATCATGCCCTGTGCCTCAAAACGCAACTACGGCATGGACAGGGACGACGGCATGGAGGTCGCGGAGAAGTTCCACATCGAGACGCGGACGGTGGATCTGACGCCTGTGCGCGAGGCGGAGCTTGCCGCGCTCGCGGGCGTGACGGAGCTGACGGAGATGGCCGTGGCGAACATAGCGCCCAGGCTGAGGATGCTGACGCTCTACGCCATAGCCCACGCCGAGGGGCGCATGGTGGCTGGCACGGGCAACGCAAGCGAGGCCTACGTGGGCTATTTCACGAAGTGGGGCGACGGCGCCTACGATCTGAACCCCATAGCCGACCTGACGGTGGGTGAGATATACGAGTTTCTGGAGCACTTGGGCGCGCCCCGCTCGGTGATAGAGAAGGCCCCCTCCGCCGGCCTCTTCGAGGGCCAGACGGACGAGGCCGAGATGGGCCTAAGCTATGCCGACATCGACGCCGTGGTCCTGGGCCGCGCGGTGGACGAGGCGGCCCGCGCCAAGATAGAGCGCATGCACCGCGTCACAGAGCATAAGCGCCGCATGCCGTCAAGATACGGCGAAGGCCAAAGCGTTTAAAAGTTTTTGCCCCGCTTTTTTACAAAAAAGCGGGCAGGGCCCAGGGGCGGCGCCCCTGGCCGCGCGCCGCAGCGCGCGGAACTCTCCCTTGTGCCAAAGAAGCGCAGGAAGGGGTCAAAGGGGGAACCCTCGCCGGGGGTTCCCCCTTTGCGGGCGGCCCCCGCCGCCCGCAGCCCGTGCGCGTCGCCGTAGCGCAGGCGATAATCCGACGCCGGGCGGGGGTGGAATTCCGCCCCTACAGGGGGTTGCGGAAACCTGCGACACGCGCCATTGAAAATGTAAAAACGCCCCTCTGGGGCGTTTTTACATTTTTCCGCGACGCTGAGCGCCCAAATCGATATACATTCGCGGCGGGCATCTCCGCAAGCGCCTGGGGACTACTCCTGTTCCACGCCCCCATCCCTCAGGCTGGCCTGAAAGGTGTTCATCACCACCAGCGTGCCGACGATGATGACGAGGGACACGGCTACGAGGGGCCAGGCCAGCCAGGCGTCGCCGGAGTCCAGGGGCAGGGGCAGGTGCATGAGCGTCGTGAAGACCACGTTCACCGTCCGGAGCACCAGCAGGCTGCGGCGCTGGGGACAGGCGAAGCGCTCCGCCGCGCCCGCGAGGTTCGTGAAGAGCTGGAAGTGCACGTACAGCGACACCGCCGCGGCGATGAGCCACAGGCCCCAGAGCTCCGTGGGCCTCCCCATGGCCTCCAGCGCCCAGCAAAGGCCCTCCCAGGCCGCGAGCAGCCAGCAGAGCGGACGCAAAAGCAACGCGGAGGGCTCCCCCGCCCCGGCGACGCCGGGCAGGGCCGAGCCGATGAGCAGCCAGCCCGCCCAGTCGGGCAGCAGGTCCAGCGCGTTTATATTGATGTTCAGGTAAATGAGCGCGTAGCCCCAGGCTATCCTGCCCAGAGATCTGTAAAGGCCCTTACGCTCCTCCATCCGTCTCGCCCCCTTCCATGACGAACTCGTCCACGACCTCGCTGCCCAACGTTATGCGCACGGCGGCGGCCTTCGCCTCCGGCTCCGGCAGCCGCGGCGTGTCGTAGCGGAACTCCTCGGAGAGCGCGCTGGCCTTCAAAGCCCCCTCGCAGGGGTCCAGGCCTATGCTCTCGTACTCCGTGCCGTCGAAGGCATACTCCTCGTCCGCGGAGCGGAGAGGCAGCATCTCCAGCTTCGCCCAGCTCTGCGGGAGCGCGTCCTCGCCGCTGGTATATTCGACGCAAAAGAGCTCCGCCATGGTGCGAAACACGGCCTCCGGCCTGTAAACGCTGTCGGAATAGCCCTGCGGCACGCCGGAGAGGCCGAAGCCCGCGTCCGCGGCCACGGCGTAGAGGTTCCGCCGGAGCGTCACCGTGCCGCACTCGCGCTCCACGCTCACGGTGTCGCGCCAGGGCAGGACATCGTTCCCCCAGCGGGCGAGGGACACGGGGTCGTACACCAGGCCGTCGGGGGCGATGAACTGCCGCTCGCCCGTCTCCTCCACGACCCAGCCCTCGGCCTCCCAGGCGCGCACGGGGACGACGTAGAGGCCCGTGAGAGTGTCGCCGTCCGCGTCTTTCAGCCAGCCGCCGTTTTCGAGGTCGGCCACATAGTTTACCGTGAGTATGAGCTCCGCCTCGCAGACGCCCTCCGAGCAGACGAGGTTATTTATAAGGTATCCCGAGCCGCTGTCGATGGCGTACTGCTCGGGCACGCTCTCGTAGTGATAGGCCACCCATCCCTCGGCGCGGCTCGCGCGCATGCCCTCGTAGAGCTCCCCGTGCTTTTCAAAGGGCGAGGCGGCGGCGAGGAAGACGCCGTTGTCGTAGATGAGCCCCTTGGCGTAGGTGTCGAGCGCCGCGGCGGGGGTCCGGCAGCGGGTGGTACGCGCGGCGGCGAGGCTGCGGTCGAGCCCGTCGAGCTCGTTGGGGTACATGTGCCCAATGTCCGTGCCCGCGGAGCCGAGCAGCAGGGGCGCCGCAAGCACGAGGACTATGCAGACCGAGGCCAGGGCCATGCCGCGCGGATAGAGCTTGAAGCGCACGATGGCCGCTATGCGCCGGGAGATGTTCTTCCCGCCGTTGGAGATGGAGCTCGTCCCCGGCGCGCGGGCATATTTCGCGTTTGCCATACCGAGCAGTATGCCGCCGTACTCGCGCCGCTCCTCACCCTCCAGGCGTTCCAGCACGCGCTGGTCGCAGAGGGATTCGAGGTCGTTGCCCACGCGGTCGAGGACATAGTGCATGAAGGGATCGCACCAGTGCAGCGCGCGGATGAGGCACCAGAAGATGCCCTGCGCCGCGTCGAAATATTTGAGGTGCAGCAGCTCGTGCAGCAGCACCTTGTCGTCCGCGCCGCCGCGCGGCAGGGCGAGGACGGGCCGGATGACACCGCAGACGAAGGCCGTGGGCAGGCCCTCGACCTCGACGGCGCGGCAGCTGCGCAGGCCGTATTTTTCGCACACGGCGGCGAGGCGCGCCGAGACCTCCGCCGAGGCGGGCGTCCCGCGGCGAAGTACCAGGCGCAGGCGCGCGTAGGCCGCCGCCTTCCAGAGCAGCCAGCCCAGGACGCCCAGGACGTAGACCAAAAACAGCCAATCCGTGAGGCTCCGGGGCGCGCCGGAGGGCAGGGGCAGGACGCTGCCCGCGTCCAGCGAAGACCAGGGCGAAGCGTAGGCGGAGCCGAGGACGCGCTCCGCCGCCGTCTTCCACATGTCCACCCAGGCGGGCAGAGGCAGCAGCACCTGCCGCGTCATCCCCGCCGGGATGAGCGCCCGCAGGGCCAGCAGGCCCCAGACGCCGTACTGCCAGCGCGGAGAGAGCTTGTCCGCCAGCAGGTATTTCACAATGAGCAGCACCGCCGCTGCCAGCGAGACGGTGAGCGTTTGCAGCAGGAACTCCCAGATGTTCCCCATGGTTACACCTCCATCTCGTCGAGCAGCTTCCGGAGCCGCGCCGCCTCATCAGCGGAGATGTGCGTCTCCTTCAAAAACGCGGCGATGAGGTCCCCCGCCGCGCCGCCGTAGACCTTGTTGAGCAGCTCGTCCCTCTCCTGCCGGGCGCAGTCCTCCCGCGCCGCCCCCGCCGAATACGGCGCCGGAGAGCTGCGCTCTATCTTTACGAGGCCCTTGGCCTCCATGCGCTTCAGATAGGTGTGGACCGTGTTCTTGCTCCAGCCCTGCCCCGGGTAGAGCGCGCGAGTGAGCTCGCCCAGCGAAAAGCTCTCCCCCGCCCAGAGCGCCTCCATGACCGACCACTCGGCCTCCGTCAGCTTCATCGCGCCGCCTCCTACAAGTGTAGTATAGGACCATACTACATGTGTAGGACGGCGCTGTCAAGCCAAAATTGCAATGGGTTTTTTCCGGGGGCGTGTACCTCGGAAAAAACACCTCTTGCACGGCAAGTGTGCCCGCGGGGCGCGCGCAGCCGTGCGGCAGCTCCCACCGGCCACCGGCCGGGGGCTTTGGCAAAAGGCCGTTCCGGCCTTTTGCCAGACAAAGAAAAGCGGCCCTCCCAGGCCGCTTTCCCTTCCATATCCCATATCGCAAGGCCCTACCCGACTTCGGGCATGGACCAGTTCACTCTGGTATAGGACTCTATCATGGCCGCATAGTCGCTCTGGCAGGCGGCGAAATCGCGGTCTTTTATGGATTCGTAGATGCAGTAGTGGATGTCGCGGTGCCTGTCGAGGCGGAAGTTGCGCACGAGCTCGGGCATCCACTTGGACAGGCAGAAGAGCATGTACTGGTGTATGGGCTCCCGCGCTACGGCGAAGGCGTAGGCGTAGAGCGGGTTGTGCGAGATGCGGCAGACATGCTCGTGGAAGGCGAGGTCCGCGGCGGCGACGCGCTTGCACCACTCCTCGTGCGTGAGGCCCTCGGTCTCGGCCCAGGCCTCGCGGTGCCGCAGGGCCAGGCGCTCCAGCTCCGCGAGGTCCTCGGGCGTGGCGCGCTCCATGGCCAGGCGGGCGCACTCTATCTCGATGTGGTTGCGGAACTCCGTCACGTTCTGCATCATGCCGCTCTGCTCGAAAAAGCGGGAGGCTGTCTTGAGGTAGCCCTCAAAGTCGAACTCTATGACGAAGGTGCCGCTGCCCGTGCGCGTCTCGACGATGCCGAGGGCGTTGAGCTTCTGCAGGGCCATGCGCACGGTCAGGCGGTTGACGCCGAACTTCTGCGCCAGCTCGCTCTCTGAGGGGAGCTTGTCCCCGACGCGCCAGACCCCGCCGCTTATCTGCTCCTGTATCGCCTCGCAGACCTGCTCCGAGGCGGAGACTTTTTTGATGCGCATATTGTCTTCCACGGGCAGCCCTCCTGTACTTTTGGCCTTTAAATCCCCTCTCCCCTTTATTAGAGTATAAAACAAGCCCGCCGACTTTGCAAGAGGGATATTCGTGAAATTTTATATAGTAAGGCATGTTATGGCTATTGACTTTTAGAAATAATAAATATATTATGAATTTGACCGGACTACATAGCGAACAGGCCGCCCCCGCGGCGGCGCAACTTATAACTTGAAAGGGTGAGAACATGGCCAAAAACCTGATGACCGGCAACGAGGCCGTGGCCCGCGGCCTTTACGAGGCCGGAGTGGCCTTCGCCTCCGCGTATCCCGGCACGCCCAGCACGGAGATACTGGAAAACGTTGCCGAAAAGTACAAGGACAGCATAGCCTGCGAGTGGGCGCCCAACGAAAAGGTCGCCTTTGAGGCGGCGGTCGGCGCCTCCTTTGTCGGCGGCCGCTCCTTCGCGGCGATGAAGCACGTCGGCCTGAACGTCGCGGCGGACCCGCTGCTGACCTTCGCCTACACGGGTGTGAACGGCGGCATGGTCTTCGTCTCGGCGGACGACCCGGGGCTGCATTCCTCCCAGAATGAGCAGGACAACCGCTTCTACGCGCGCATGGGCAAGTTCATCATGCTTGAGCCCTCGGACTCCCAGGAGGCCAAGGACATGGCCGTCATGGGCTATGAGCTCAGCGAGCAGTTCGACTCGCCCGTCATGCTGCGCATGACCACCCGCGTCTGCCACAGCAAGAGCCTCGTCGAGTTCGGCGATGTCCAGGAGCAGCGCAAGAAGGAGTACGTTAAAAACCGCGCGAAGTACGACCCCGTCCCCGCCATGGCCAAGGGCATGCACACGGCCGTCGAAAAGCGCTGGAAGAGGCTTCTGGAGTACACGGAGGTATGTCCCCTCAACCGCGAGGAGTGGCATACGGACGAAATAGGCATAGTCTCGGCCGGCGCGGCATACCAGTACGCGCGCGAGGTGTTTGGAGACAACGCCTCCTATTTCAAGTGCGGCATGACGAGCCCGATGCCCCTGGAGAGCATCAGGAAATTCGCCGCCAAGGTGAAAAAGCTCTACGTCGTCGAGGAGCTTGAGCCCTACATGGAGGACCTGATGCGTGCAGCCGGCATAGACTGCGTGGGCAAGGCCCTCATCCCCATCGAGGGCGAGCTGAACCCCGACATCGTCCGCAAGAGCCTGACCGGCGAGGTCACGCCCACCATCGAGTACGACAAGAGCGTCGTCCCCGGCCGCCCGCCCATGCTCTGCGCCGGCTGCCCGCACGTCGGCCTCTTCTATGAGCTGGGCAAAATTAAGGACGTCATCGCCATAGGCGACATCGGCTGCTACGCCCTGTCCGGCAACCCGCCGCTGAACGCCAAGGACTTCGCCCTGTGCATGGGCTCCGGCTTCTCCATGGCCCACGGCGCAGCGAAAATAATGGAAAAGTTCGGCGAGAACAAGAAGATAGTCGGCGTCGTCGGCGACTCGACCTTCTTCCATACGGGCATGAACAGCATGCTCGACGCCGTGTATAACCACTCGAACGTCACGCTCATCGTCGTTGACAACCGCATCACCGGCATGACCGGCCACCAGGAGAACCCCGGCTCCGGCTACACCATCACCGGCGAGCACGCCTACCCCGCGGACATCGAGGGAGTCGCCCGGGCCTTCGGCATGACGGACATACACAAGGTGAACCCCATGGACCTTGAGGCCACGCGCAAGGCGCTCAAGGAGGCCATCGCCTTCGAGGGCCCCTCGCTGGTCATCACGCGCTACCCCTGCGCCCTCAAGAAGCGCAGCCCTGAGGACAAGGCCGAGTTCGGCACGGAGAAGGCCAAGTACGCCGTCGATAACGACGCCTGCATCGGCTGCAAGAGCTGCCTGCGCCTCGGCTGCCCGGCCCTGAGCTTCGACGGCGGCGCGAAGAAGGCGGACATAGACCGCGTGGCCTGCGCCGGCTGCGGCGTCTGCGCCCAGGTCTGCCCGAAGAAAGCTATTGGAAAGGTGGGTGGCTGATATGTCAAACGTCAAGAACGTCGTCCTCTGCGGCGTCGGCGGCCAGGGCACCATCCTGGCCAGCAAGATCCTCAGCTATGCGCTCATCGAGGCCGGCTACGACGTCAAGATGAGCGAGATACACGGCATGAGCCAGCGCGGCGGCAGCGTCACGACCCAGGTGCGCTACGGCGACAAGGTCTACTCCGCCATCATCGGCAAGGGCTCGGCCGACGTGCTGGTCGCCTTCGAGAAGATGGAGGCCCTGCGCTACCTTGACGACGTCAAGGCCGACGGCGGGGTGGTCATCATAAACGACCACGCCATCCAGTCCCTGCCCACGCTGCAGGGCATGGCCGCCTACCCCGAGGACTGCATCGACAGGGTGAAGGAGAAGGCCGGGGACGTGCGCGTCATAAAGGCCACGAAGATAGCCGGGGAGCTCGGCAACGAGAAGGCCGCGAACGTCGTCCTGCTGGGCGCGGCGGTCAAGGCGCTGGGCCTTGAGGCCATGGACTGGGACGCCGCCCTCGCCGCCTGCGTCAAGCCCGCCTTCCTCGACATGAACCGCGCCGCCTTCAAGGCGGGGCTTGAGGCCGTCTGAAAAAGCCGTAAACATCGCCAAAGCGCGCCGCAAACTGCGGCGCGCTTTTTTGCGCTCTCCCACTGGTGCGGCGCGGGAGTTTGTGATAATATAGTGGAGTTTCAAATTTCTTGCGTTTTGGAGTGTCGCCCGTGAAAAAGGACAGGTACGAAAACCCGCTCTGCTCGCGCTACGCCTCGGAGCGGATGCAGCAGATCTTCTCCCCGGACTACAAGTTCACGACCTGGCACCGGCTCTGGCTCTCCCTGGCGGAGAACGAGCGGGCCCTGGGCCTTCCCGTCACGGCCGAGCAGGTGGCGGAGCTCCGGGAAAACCTCGCCGTCATCGACTATGAGGCCGCAGAGCGCTATGAAAAGGAGCTGCGGCACGACGTCATGGCCCACATCCGCGCCTGGGGCGAGCACTGCCCCCGTGCCCGCGGCATCATCCACCTGGGCGCCACGAGCTGCTTCGTGGACGACAACGGCGACCTCATCGCCTACCGGGACGCCATGGAGCAGATCCGCGGGCTGCTCCTGAACGTCATAGAGGCCCTCGCGGACTTCATCCGCGCGCAGAAGGACACGCCGGTGCTCGCCTACACGCACTATCAGGCCGCCCAGCCCACGACCCTGGGCAAGCGCGCCTGCATGTGGGCGCAGGACTTCGTCTTTGACCTTGAGCGCCTGGACTTTGAGCTGGAGCGCCTGCCCTTCTACGGCTGCAAGGGCGCGACAGGCACGGGCGCGAGTTTCCTCGCCCTCTTCGGCGGGGACGCGGAGCGGGCCGGCGAGCTGGAGCGGCGCATTGCCGCGGACATGGGCTTTGACCGCGTGCTGCCCATCACGGGCCAGACCTACACGCGGAAGATCGACTCCTTCCTTTTGAACGTCCTGTCCGGCATCGCCCAGAGCGCGGCGAAGATGGCGACGGACCTGCGCCTCATGGCCCACGAGAAGGAGTTTGACGAGCCCTTTACCGCCTCTCAGGTCGGCTCCTCGGCCATGGCCTACAAGCGCAACCCCATGCGCTGCGAGCGCATCTGCTCCCTCTCGCGCCACCTCGTGGCCCTGGCGCAGGATACGGCCATGACCGCCTCCAGCCAGTGGCTGGAGCGCACGCTGGACGACTCGGCCAACCGCCGCATCTCGATCCCGGAGGCCTTCCTGACCGCGGACGCCGTGCTCTCGCTCGCCGCGAACGTCCTGCGCGGGGCGCGGGTCTATCCGGGCATGATGGCCCGGCACCTGGCGGAGGAGCTGCCCTTCCTCGCCACGGAGAACATCCTCATGCGCGCCGTGTCCCTCGGCGGGGACAGGCAGGAGCTGCACGAGGCCATACGCGAATACTCCGTCGATACCGCCCGGCGTATGAAGGAGACCGGCTGCGGGAACGATCTGGCTGAGCGCCTGCTTGCGGATGCGCGCTTCAAGCTGGACGAGGCCGCGCTCGCTCAGCTCATGGACGTCGGCAAGTTCGTCGGCCTGGCCCCGGTCCAGGCTGCCGACTATGTGGAGAACACACTTGCGCCCCTGCTTGAGGCAAACCGCGGCCGTTTCGCCTCCGGGCGTGAGATAAGCTGCTGAAGGCTGGTGTAGAGATGAGACTTTTCTTTGCCATATTGCTCTGCAAGCTGGTGCGCCTGGCGCTCCGGCTGGCCGGGAGGGGCGGCACGGCCCTGCCGGGCAAAATTGCCCTGCGCGTCTGCCCGGACATGCTCTCGCGGCTGGCCCGCGGCGTGACGACGGTTATGGTCACCGGCACGAACGGCAAGACCACCACCTGCCGCATGCTGGAGCAGATGGCCCGGGACGCGGGCCGGGACTGCTTCGCCAACCGCTCCGGCTCGAACCTGGAGCGCGGCATCGCCGCGGACTTCGCCGCGAACGCCAGCCTCTTCGGGAAGCCCCGCCGCCGCTTCGCCGTCATTGAGTGCGACGAGGCCGCCTTCCGCCGCGTCTGCGGGGAGGTGAAGCCCGCAGTCGCCGTCGTGACGAACATCTTCCGTGACCAGCTGGACCGCTACGGCGAGGTGACTCACACCCTCGCCGGCATACGCGAGGGCCTGGCCCGTTCGCCCGAGACGCGGGTCTGCCTGAACGCGGACTGCTCGCTGACCTCCTCGCTCGCGCCGGACGCGCCGGACAGGGTGCGCTTTTTCGGCATGGACGCGGCCCTGGGCGAGGCCGCCGCGGTCTCGGACGCGCCCCGCTGCATCTTCTGCGGCGCTGAGTACGAGTACGACTACCACACCTTCGCCCACCTGGGCGGCTTCCGCTGCCCGCAGTGCGGCTACTCCCGCGCGGAGCCCGACGTCGCCATAGTCGAGGTGGACGCGCTTGAGCCGGACAGCAGCCTCGCCCAGCTGCGCGTGGACGGGGAGTTCCTCCCCGCCGCCGTCAGCCTGCCGGCGGCCTACAACCTCTACAACGCCGCGGCCGCCGTCGCCGCCGCCACGGCCCTGGGCGTAGACGCCAAATCCGCCGTGCGCTCCCTCGCGCACATCGAGAGCGGCTTCGGGCGCATGGAGCGCTTCGAGCTCGGCGAGGCCCGGGTGACGATGGTGCTCGTCAAAAACCCCGCGGGCTGCGACAGGGCCATAGACTACCTCGCCTCCCTGCCCGAGGGCGTCACCGCCGTCTTCTGCCTCAACGACGAGATAGCCGACGGCACGGACGTCTCCTGGATCTGGGACGCCGCCTTCGAGCGCCTCTTCGAGCCGGAGAAAAAGCCCATGTCCCTCATCGTCTCCGGCAGCCGCGCCGAGGACATGCGCCTGCGGCTCAAGTACGCCGGCGCGGACGAGGAGAGCATCCGCCTCATCCACGGGGCCACGGAGCTCATAGACCTCATCGCCGGCTGCAAGGGCGACGTGTGCATCCTGCCCACCTACACGGCCATGCTGCCCCTGAGGGCCGAGCTGGCCTCCCGCTGCGGCAGAAAGGAGTTCTGGAAGTGATGGAGCTGAGAGTCTGCCACCTCTACCCCGACGTGCTGAACCTCTACGGCGACCGGGGCAACGTGCTCTGCATAAAAAAGCGCCTGGAGTGGCGCGGCATAGGCTGCACTGTGACGGAGCTGCCCATAGGCGAGCGCCGCGGGCTGGGGAACTTCGACCTGTTCTTCGTCGGCGGCGGCCAGGACTTCGAGCAGGGGCTGCTGCTGGAGGACCTGCGCGGCGGCAAGGGCGCGGACATCCGCGCCGCGGCGGAGGACGGAGCGGCCTTTCTGTGCGTCTGCGGCGGCTACCAGCTCATGGGCCACCACTACGACACGGTCTCCGGCGCGCGCTGCGCGGGCCTGGACGTGCTCGACCTCGTCACCGAGGGCGCGGAAGAGCGCATGATAGGCAACTTTGCCTTCGAGACGGAGTTCGGCCCCGTCGTGGGCTTCGAGAACCACAGCGGACGCACCCGGCTCGGCCCCGGCGCGCAGCCCCTGGGCCGCGTGCTGCGCGGCTTCGGCAACAACGGCGAGGACGGCACGGAGGGCGCGCGGTACAAGAACGTCTTCGGCACCTACAGCCACGGCCCCGTGCTGCCGAAAAACCCCGGCTTCTGCGACGGCATACTCCTCGCGGCCCTGCGCCGCCGCTACGGGGACGCCGAGCTTTCGCCCCTGCCCGACCTCTCCGAGCGCGAGGCGCACGAGAGCGTCCTGGCAAAGCAGCTGGGCTGAAAAAATTTTCGCCCCTTAATCTTCGTTTAATCTTCGGCGCATATACTGTAGCCATAACGAAGAAAGGAGGCGAAGGCATGAGCCTGCTCAGGATGAACGTAGGTATGGCGGTCACGATGGCCCGCGCGGCGGGCTCGCGCACGGCCTTTGCCATAGTCAGCGGCTCCCCCGCGCCCAAGGCGGCGGCGGAGAAGAAAAAGAGCAAATAAAAAATTTAAGGCGGGTCCCGCGAGGGGACCCGCCCTTTTTTTATTCCATCGGAGCCTACTGCGCCCCGGCGTCCGGGAGCGCAGCGTCCGCCTGCCCCGCCTCCGGGGAGGCGCTCTCCTCGCCCTTGTGATACTCGGAGTAGTCCACGACGAGGTCCGGCCCGTCAAAGCTGCCGTCGAGCTTGGACATCGTGCGCTCATAGGCCTCCGAGCCCTCCTCGTAGGGCGTGGGCCGGTAGTCGTTGATGCCCTCCGTGCTTGATAGGCAGCAGGGGACGGCCTCGTAGCCCTCGACGCTGACCGTGCCGTCCAGGTCGCGCTTCACGGAAAAGCGCACGATGGCGGTGTCCCTGTCGCGCGGGGCGGTGTTGCCGCCGAAGCTCCAGTTGCCGAGGCTGTTGACGATGTAGCCGCCGTTATACTCGTCTATGCGCTGAAGAACGTGCGGGTGGGAGCCGTAGACTATGTCGGCCCCGGCGTCTATGGCGGCGCGTCCGAGCTGCTCCTGCCCGCCGGTGACCCGGTAGCTGCCCTCTATGCCCCAGTGCATAAGGCAGATGACGAGGTCTATGTCCTCCCTCTGCGCCAGGGCGGAGACGCCCTCGCGGATCTCCTGCTCGCCCGCCGTCCAGCGCGCGGCGTAGAGGCCGACGGTCAGCCCGTCGTCCCGCGAATAGACATAGCTCTCGTTCGGCCCGGCGTAGGCGACGCCCGCGCCGTCCAGGACGGCCTTGGTGTTGTCCAGGCCCGTCTGGCCGAAGTCAAAGGTGTGGTTGTTCGCCAGGGTGACGAAATCTATGCCGCCCTGGACGAGTATCTGCGCATTTTCCGCCGCGCCGCAGAACTGGAAAGTACCCGTGCCGGAAAGCGGAGTCTCCGAGAGGCTGCACTCAAGGTTCGCTATGCTGAGGTAGTCGTCCTCAAAGTATTGCAGCGTGCCGGAGAAGGGCCAGCTCATGTCCCCGTCGAGTATGCTCTCGAAGTGGTCGTTGTACTGGGAGGAACTGAGCGTGCAGTCGCCCACCATGGAGATGGTGAAATACTCCGGCTCCGGCGTTGGCGTCGGTGTGGGCGTCGGCGTGGGGGTCGGGGTGGGGGTCGGCGTCGGCGTGGGCGAGGCGCTGGGGCTGGGCGTCGGCGTGGGGGCCGGCGTCGGCTCCGGCGCCGCGGTGACGCGCAGGAAGAGCAGCCCGCCCAGCACCGCCGCGCAGATGAGGAATATTAAAATGAGAGTAAACTTCCTTGCAGTATTCATGGCCCTGCTGAGACTGCTGTGCCGGGGCGAAAGTTCCCGTCGCCGGGCTCAAGCGCGCTCTTTTCCGACAAAAAAGATTGAGATGAGCCCCGGACCGGTGTGCGCGCCTATGATGGGGCCTATGTGCGTGTAGAAGACGTCGCGGAAACCGCACTCGCGCACGAGGGCCTCGCCGTACTCGCGGGCCTTCTCGGGCGCGTCGGCTTCGGAGACTATGAGGGTCTGGCCCGCGGCGTCCACGACCAGCTCCTGCACATCCTTTATTACCTTCTTGAAGCACTGCTTGTCGCCGCGCACCTTCTGCCAGACCTCAAGGTGGCCCTCGTAGTCGAGGTGCATGATGGGGACGATGTTGAGCGCCGTGCCGAAGGCCGCCGCGGTCTTGCTGACGCGGCCGCCGCGGTAGAGGTAGGTGAGGTCGTTCGTCGTGAAGATGGAGTTGGTGTTGTGTACCATGCTCTCAAGCTCGTCGGCGTTGTCTGCGAGGCTGAGGCCCTTGTCACGGTTGTCCGCCGCGCGCAGGACGACGAGGCCGAAGCCGGCGGAGGCGTTGGTCGAATCCACGACGCGGCAGGTCCAGCCGGGATACTCCTCCATGAGCATGGCCGCGGCGGAACGGGCGTTGTCGCAGGAGCCGGAGATGGCCGCGGCGAGGGAGATGTGCAGCACGGGCGTGCCGGCCTCGGCCAGGGGCCTCCAGAACTCCGTGAACTCCCCGGGGTTTATCTGGCTGGTGCGGGCGATCCCGCCGGCGCGCATCAGGTCGTAGAACTCGCGGAAGCTCTCCTCCGTCATACCGTCCGTCATGGGCTTGCCGTCCATGGTGAAAGGCATCTTGTAGGGCATCACGCCGCGTTCGGCGCACTTTTCAAGCGAGAGGTCGCAGCCGGAATCGGCTGTTATCTGATAGGCATATACACTCATGGCATTCTAGACCTTTCTCAGTAATTGGCTGTATCATCATACCCCCAAACGGAAGATTTATCAAGCACGAGTTTGCCGCAGCTTACCAAAACTGAAAAAAGTCCCCGCCGGGAGAGGCCCGGCGGGGCTGAGGCTTTGGGTTTCTCAGAAGGTCATCATGACCTTGAGAACGGGCTCGGGCCGCTTGTCGGCCATGTGCATGGCCTCGGCAAACTGCTCTATGGGGTAGCGCTGGGTGACGAAATGGCTGAGATCCATCTTCCCGGCGTCTATCGCCTCGGCAATGAGGCGGAAGTCCTCGTTGGTGTACATGTTGTAGGCCTTGAAGTCCAGCTCATGCTGCTGGTGCACGCGGTAGGGGAAGCCTATGCCGTCCTCCATGAGGGCGTGCTGGACGAGCTGGCCGCCCCGGCGGCAGATCTCAGCCGCCTGCTGGAGGGTCGGAGCGTCGCCGTAGGCGAGGAAGACGAGGTCCGCGCCCACGCCCCCCGTGAGCTCCATGACGCGCTCATAGAGGTCCTCGCTGCGGCTGTTGCAGGTGAGCTCGGCGCCCATCTCGCGGGCCTTCTGGAGGTTGAAGTCCGCCACGTCCACCATGAGGATGCTCCTGGGATCATAGAGCCTGGCGCAGAGGAAGTCGCCTATGCCTATGGGGCCGCAGCCGATGACGACGATGTTGGTGTCGCCGTCTATCCGGCTGTTGCGCACGGCGTACATGCCGTTGGCGACGGGCTCGATGAGGGCGCCCTCCTCGTAGGTGAGGGAGTCCGGGAGCTTGACGACGGTCTGCTCGGGGGTGACGATGTACTCGCCCAGGCCGCCGCTCCAGGGGCCGGCGCCGAGGACCTTCTTGTCCGGGCAGACGTTGTAGAGCCCGTGATCGCAGTACCAGCAGTGGCCGCAGCCGTAGTGGGGCTCGACGGTGACGCGGTCGCCGACCTTGAACTTGGTGACGCCCTCGCCTACCGCCACCACGTCACCGGCCACCTCGTGGCCGGAGACTATGGGCGGGATGCGGAAGGGGTGCAGGCCGTGGATGGCGTGGACCTCGCTGCCGCATATGCCGCAGTTGCGTACTCTTATCTTTACGTCGTCGGCCTTCTCAATCTGAGGTTCCGGCATGTCGTCGCGGAACTCGGCGACGCCGACGGCGGGCATATAACCAGCTCTCATTGCTGCAAATCCTCCTTAATTAAGCGGCTCAGCCTGCGGCCCCTCCGCCGAGCAGGTTGGGCAGTATCATGGAAATGGGCTCGATGTAGGTAACCAGCAGCAGCGCCAGTATGGATGCCACAATCAGCGGCATGACGCCCTTGCAGATCTCCTTGAGCTTGATGCCCGCGATGCCGCAGCCGACGTAGAGGTTCACGCCGACAGGCGGGGTGACGAGGCCGACGGCCAGGTTGAACACCATGACGCAGCCCAGGTGGACCAGGTCGATGCCCAGAGCCCTGGCAACGGGGACCAGGATGGGGACGATGATGTACATGGCGCTGTTGGCGTCGATGAAGCAGCCGGCGATGAGCAGGATGATGTTGACGATGAGCAGGAAGAGGAACTTGCTGTCGCCGACGAAGCTTATAAGCGCAGCGCTGGCGTCCGCGGCGATGCCGGTGAGGGTCAGGGCGTAGGAGAACAGGCTGGCCGTGCCGACAATGAGCATGACGACGGCGGTCTGGCTGACGCTGTCCACCAGCAGGGGCCAGAGGTCCTTGACCTTCAGCTTCCTGGTGCAGAAGCCGATGACAATGCCGTAAATGGAGGCGACGGCCGCGGCCTCGGTCGGGGTGAAGAAGCCGCCGTAGATGCCGCCGAGGATGATGACGGGCATCAGCAGGCCGGGGATGGCCTTGACGAAAGCCCTCCAGCGCTCACGTCCGCTGGCCTTGGGCAGGAGCTTGAGCTCGCGGCCGCGGTAGGTGAACATCATGGCGAAGATGAGGAAGCAGCCCATGAGGATGCCGGGGACTATGCCGGAGGCAAACAGCTCGCCGACGCTCTCGCCGGTGACGGAGCCGTAGATGACGAAGGTGATGCTGGGAGGGATGATGATGCCGATGGCGCCGGCGGTGGAGACCAGAGCGGCGGAGTCGTTCTTCTGATATCCAACGTTGGTCATTGCGGGGATAAGAATCATGCCCAGGGCGGCGACGGTGGCCGGGCCCGAGCCGGAGATGGCCGCGAAGAAGCAGGCCACGATGACGGTGACGAGTGCCATGCCGCTGCGGCGGTGGCCTACGAGGGTGCGGGCAAAGTCTATGAGCTGGGTGGAGATGCCGCTCTTGTCCATGACGTTGCCGCCCAGGATGAAGAAGGGTATGGCCAGCAGCACGAACTTGCTCGTGGCCGCGTAGAGGTTCGAGGCGATGGGCATGAGCGGCAGGCCCTCAAACAGGATGACGGCCAGGCTCGAGATGCCGAGCGCGAAGGCTATGGGCATATTCATGAACAGCAGAAGGAAGAATATGCCGAAGAGTATTATGGCGGCCATCAGGCATTCTCCTCCTTTCCGCTGTGAAGAGACTTGGTGAAGTTGATGACGGCGAGCTGCACCTGGCGGATGAACAGCACGGCCGCGCCTATGGGCAGCCAGATGCCGTAGAGCCAGACGGGCCAGCTCATGCCCATGCTGAGAACGTTGTTGGTGAACTGGTTCTGGACGTACTGGTAGCCGAGGTAGATGATGGCGGCGCAGAAAGCGGCGCTCAGCAGGTCGCAGATGAGAGCGAGGACGCTCTGGGCGGTCTTGGGAAGCAGGTCGGTAAAGACGCTCAGGCCGAGGTGCGCGCCGCGCTTGGTGGCGGTGGCGGCGCCGAGTATGCTCAGGATCATCAGGCCAACGCAGGTCAGCTCCTCAATGAAGGGCATGGAGCCCAGGGACGGGTCTATCATGACCAGGAACTTACGGGCTATGACGTTGACAAACGTGAGTATTAGCATGACAAACAGTATGATGGCGCAGACGCCGTCCTCAAATGAGTTGAGGAACTTTTTCATGCCTTTTCCTCCTTTTCAATCTCTTTTCTCAAAAAATCCAACAAAAAGCCCGCCGGAGGCCGGAGCCCCCGGCAGGCGTGATGCTGGGTCAGCGAAGGGAGTATTACTCCACGCCGAAAGCGGTGCAGGCGGCCTCGCCGTAGACGCCCTTGTACTCCTCAATGAGGTCGGTGATGACGGCACGCCAGGTCTCGACGTCCTCATCGGTGAAGCGGTAGAACTGGACGCCGTTCTCCTCCTCGCACTGGGCGATGAGCTCTTCTTCCTCGGCGACGAGCTCAGCGTTGACCTCCTTGCAGGCCTGCTCGACGAGATCAAACACGAGCTGCTGATCCTCTTCGCTCAGCTTGCTGGTGAAGTTGGCGGTGTTGGCCATCCAGGTGAAGGCCTCGTAGGTGTGGCGGGAGACGGTCATGTAGGGCTGGATCTCCTGGACGTTGTTGGAGACGATGGTGGAGATGGAGTTGTCGTGGCCGTCGATGGTGCCCTGCTGCAGAGCGGTGAACACCTCGGACCAGCTCATGGCCTGGGGAGAAGCGCCGTAAGCGGTGTAGAAGTCCATGAAGAAGTCGCCGCCGGGGATGCGGATCTTGAGGCCGGCGAGGTCCTCAGGCTGCTCGATGGGGTGCTTGCTGTTGGTGATGAGCTTGAAGCCGTTGTGGACGGCGCCGAGGCAGGTGACGCCCTTGGTGCTTAGCAGCTCGGTCATGTACTCGCCGCCGGCGCCGAAAAAGGCGTCCTCAGCAGCCTGGTAGTCGGAGAACAGCCAGGGCATGGTGCAGACCATGGCCTCGGGGGCGATGCTGGAGATGATGGAGGTAGAGTGGATGTCGATATCCGTGCCGCCGCCGGTGAGCAGCTCGATGGCGCTGGTCATGTTGCCGCCGGCGAGCTGGTCGTTGTTGATGATGTTGATGGTGATGCGGCCGTTGGTCTCCTCCTCAATGAGCTCCTTGAAGCGGCGGGCAGAGCGGGTGTCGTTGCCCTGATCGGTGCCGTTGCAGGTGAGGGTGAGCTCCACGGCCTCGCCGGAGGGGACGTCGTCGCCGGAGGGGGCGTCGCTGTTCGCAGCGGGCTCGCTGCCGCAGGCGGCCAGGGCGAAGACCATGGTGAGCGCGAGGATGAGCGCAAGCAACTTTTTCATTTTCGTGTCTCCCTTTCTTCTTGTTTCTTCTCTTCTTATTTTTTGCACCGTCACTGGATGGCTTTCGCCTGGGCGACGATGTTCTCCACGGTGATGCCGTTTTTGGCGAGCAGGCGCTCGTAGGGGGCGGACTCGCCGAACTTGTCCTGGATGGCCACGCGCCGCACTATGCCGCGGCCCGCTTCGGCCACGCACTCGCAGACCGCGCTGCCCAGGCCGTTTATCTTGTTGTGGTCCTCGACGGTCACGATCTTGCCGATGTCCGCGATGCAACCCTGCACCGCCTCCTCGTCCAGGGGCTTTATCGTGTGCATGTCGAGCACCCGGGCCTCTATGCCCTGCTCGTGCAGGACCTGCGCCGCCTCGATGGCCAGGCGCAGCGTGTCGCCCACGGCGATGAGCGCCACGTCCCTGCCCTCGCGCAGCTTGTTCGCCTTGCCGATGACGAACTGCGCGTCCTCGTCGTAGACCACCGGCACAGCGTCCCTCGTGAAGCGCAGGAACATCGGGCCGTAGGTCTCGCCCGCCGCGCGGACGAGCTTCCTGGCGGACACGTAGTCCGCCGGCTGGATGACGGTCATGTTGGGGATGGTGCGCAGGACGCCCATGTCCTCGATGGCCTGGTGGCTGGCGCCGTCGTTCGCGGGGGTCAGGCCGCCGTGGGAGCAGGCTATCTTCACGTTCAGGTTAGTATAGCATATCTCCTGGCGGATCATCTCGCACATCCTGAGCGAGCCGAACACGGCGTAGGTGACGACGAAGGGTATTTTGCCCGTCGTGGCAAGGCCCGCGGCCAGGGCGGCGGCGTTCTGCTCGGCTATGCCCACGTTCACGTGCTGCTCCGGCAGAGCCTTGACAAACTTGCCCGTCTTGCAGCTCTTGCTTATGTCGGCGTCAACAACATATATGTTCCGGTTCTCGCGCCCGAGCTCGACTATCTCGTCCCCGAAGCCGTCGCGCGTGGCTATCATATCACCGATGGCCATTCAGTTCAGCCCCCTTTCAAGCTGCGCCATGGCGCTCTCGTACTGCTCCTTGTTGGGAGCGTTCCCGTGCCAGTCAAGGTTGTTCTCCATGTAATCCACGCCCTTGCCCTTTACCGTGTGGGCGTTTATGAACTTGGGCTTGCCGTTCTTCGCAGCGCGTATCTTGTCGAAGACCTCCACGATCTGGCCCATGTCGTGGCCGTCTATCTCGTAGACCTCGAAGCCGAAGGCCTCTGCCTTCATGTTCACGTCTATGAGGGGCATGATCACCTCGGAGGGACCGTCGAGCTGCAGGCCGTTGTTGTCGAGTATCATGATGAAGTTGTCGAGCTCATACTTGTGCGCTGTCATCATGGCCTCCCAGATGATGCCCTCGTCGAGCTCGCCGTCGCCCACCATGTCGAAGACGCGGTAGTCCCTGCCGTCGCGCTTGCCGGCGAGGGCCATGCCCACGGCGCAGGCTGTGCCCTGGCCCAGGGAGCCGGTGGAGATGTCTATGCCGGGGCATTTCAGCATGCTCGGGTGGCCCTGGAGCTTGGAACCCTCCTGGCGCAGCGTGTGCAGGTCCTCCTCGGGGAAAAAGCCCAGTTTGCCCAGCGCGGCATACTGGATGGGGCAGACGTGGCCCTTCGAGAGCACGAAGCGGTCCCGGTCCGGCCACTTGGGGTCCTTCGGGTCCACGTGCATCTCTGAAAAATACAGCGCGGCCACTATGTCCGCCGCCGAGAGCGAGCCGCCCGGATGCCCGGACTGCGCCTCGTATATCATCGTGACGGCAGTCTTGCGCAGCTCCTTCGCCCGCTCTTTGAGCTCTTTTATCTTCTCATCTGGCACTGAAATTTCCCCTTTCTGTGCCTGCCGCAGCACCGGCGACAGATTGTTTAATAATTGTCAAACGTCCAATGCTCAATGTTGGATGTTGTGGCTTAATTTTAAACATCCGCCCGGCAAAAAGTCAAGCGGATGTTATGTCGGTCAAATCGATTTGTGCAACGTTCACCAATTGTAAGAATCTTTCCAGTAATAATAACTATACCTCAGGGCCTCGTCCACATCGGAGCCGGGCTTTTTCTCGAGGGCGTCGAGAGCCATGCGGTGGGTCCTCACCAGGTACTCCCTGTCGTTTTCCTCAAAGACCTTTTCGATGGTGCGGTGGCGTGACTCGCTTGTCAAATCAGCGACGAAATCGTGTATCATGACGACAAGGGAATTGTGCGTCGTCTCGGCTATGGCCTTGTGGAAGGCCATGTCAGTATCTGAGATGTCCTCGATGTCATAGTCCTCGCGTCTGAGCTTAGTCTCAAGTTCGGCGTTGATGGACTCCAACTGCTCAACCTCCTCGTCACTGAGCCCCTGGGCAAGGATCAGGCGGTAGATGCCGGACTCGATTATCTGACGGAGGCCCAGCAGGTCCTTATAAGAATCCTCTTTTTGGAGTATTATTCTGTACAGCAGGGGATTTATCATCTTGTTGGAGAAGCCGTCGCAGACGAAGGTACCCTCCGGGCGGCGTATCTCGACCACGCCGTAGGCGATAAGCGTGCGTATGGCCTCGCGCACCGTGTTCCGGCTGACCTGGAAGGCGGCAATGAGCTCCATCTCCGTGGGCAGCTTGTCGCCGGGTTTGAGCTCCCCGGCAATGATGGAGTCGGTTATTTTGTTGATGATGCGCTGCACGAGGGATTCGTTCTTGATGGGCGTCATGAATCGCTGAGACTCTTTCACAGAAATCGTCCGCCTTCTGAGTGGATTTTTTGGGGGTACAAACGCCGATGTCCCCTTAAATATATTATTATAATTGCATTTTGCCAAACAGGCAAGCGGTATTTTTGAAGCTGCGCTCTGCGTCCGGCGGCGCCGTTTGAGTTGAAATCGCCTTTGGCGGATGGTATAATGATTTGAAGCTCGTAAGTCCCGATACCACGGGACACATTTTCTGATTCTGACTGGGAGGCAAGACCATGACAAACAGGGAGCTTGAGCTCATCGCCGCGCGCGGGCGGCGCTTGGGCATGGATATGGTGTTCCGCGCCGCGAGCGGGCATATTGGCGGCTCGCTTTCGGCGATGGACATATTGACGGAGCTGTATTTCGAAGAGCTCCGCATAGACCCCGCGCGCCCTCAGGCCCCGGAGCGGGACCGCTTCGTCATGAGCAAGGGCCACTGCACGCCCGCGCTCTATTCCGTCCTCGCCCTGCGCGGCTACTTCCCCGAGAAGGAGCTGGAGCTCTTCCGGAGCATTGAGGGCCACATGTCCGGCCACCCTGACATGGTCCACGTCCCGGGCGTGGATATGTCCACGGGCTCCCTGGGCCAGGGTCTCTCCGCCGCCGTGGGCATGGCGCTCGCCGCGAAGCTGGACGGCGCTGGCTACCGCGTCTGCGCCCTCATGGGCGACGGCGAGATAGAGGAAGGCCAGATCTGGGAGGCGGCCATGTCCGCCGCCAAGTACGGCCTTTCCAACCTCTGCGGCATTGTGGACGTGAACGGCCTGCAGATAGACGGCCGCACCGCCGACGTCATGCCCTCCGAGCCGCTGGACGCCAAGTTCGCCGCTTTCGGCTGGAACGTGATAAAGGCTGACGGTCACGACTTCGACTCCCTGCGCGCCGCCTTTGCCGCCGCGCGTGCCGAGAAGGACCGCCCCAGCGTCATCCTCGCCAAAACCGTCAAGGGCAAGGGCGTCTCTTTCATGGAAAACGAGGCCGGCTGGCACGGCAAGGCCCCGAACGCAGAGCAGTATGAGCGCGCTGTGGCGGAGCTGGACGCCGCCATCGCAAGACTGGAGGTGGAGTAAATGTCTGAGAAGAAGGCGACCCGCGCGGCCTACGGCGAGATGCTCGTGGAGCTGGCGGACAAGTACCCCGAACTCGTCGTCCTGGACGCCGACCTGGCCGGCGCCACGATGACCAAGGGCTTCGCCCAGGCCTGCCCCGACAGGTTCTTTGACATGGGCATAGCCGAAGCCAACATGATAGGCGTCGCCGCGGGCCTGGCCGCCTGCGGGAAGAAGCCCTTTGCCAACTCCTTCGCCATGTTCACGGCCGGCCGTGCCTATGAGCAGGTGCGCAACTCCGTGGCTTACCCCGGCCTCAACGTCAAGTGCGTCGGCTCCCACGGCGGCATCTCCGTCGGCGAGGACGGCGCCACCCACCAGTGCATAGAGGATCTCGCCCTCATGAGCGCCATCCCCGGCATGCTGGTGCTGAACCCCTGCGACGCCCACGAGATGCGCCAGGCCGTGCAGGCCCTCATCGAATACAAGGGCCCCGCCTACCTGCGCCTCGGCCGCATGGCAGTCGAGACGGTCACTGACTCCGTCCCCGGCTACAAGTTCGAGCTGGGCCGCGCCGCCGCGCTGCGTGAGGGCTCCGACCTCACCATCTGCGCCACGGGCCTGATGGTCCAGCGCGCGCTGGCCGCCGCGGAGCTGCTCGCCGGCGAGGGCGTCAGCGCCCGCGTGCTCGACTTCCACACCATAAAGCCCCTGGACGGCGAGGCCCTGCTCGCCGCCGCGCGCGAGACCGGCTGCATAGTCACCACAGAGGAGCACAGCATCGTCGGCGGCCTCGGCGCCGCCGTCGCCTCCTTCCTCGCCGAGCGCTGCCCCGTCCCCGTCCTGCGCCACGGCGTGCGCGACGTGTTTGGCCGCTCCGGCAAGGCCGAGCAGGTGCTCGAGGCCTACGGCCTTACCCCCGCCGGCATCGTCGAGACCGCCCGCGCCGCCCTGGAGCTCAAGCGCTGAGCGTTTAAATTGGCAGTTCGTTAAAATTGCAACAATATCGCCATAAATATGCGCTTATTTTGTGTAATTTGACGTTTTTGTTGGACGAAATTCATTAAGTTCATGCATTGCATTTATAGCTTTATCAGGATAAGATAAAAGCAGATAAATACTGCACGAGAGATAGAGGTGCGAAATCGCGGGCGTTCCGCCCGTTATTTCGCACCGTTTTTTTATATCTGCACAGGAGAGGAAGAACATGAACAAACGGCTTCAATTTTTTGAGACCGAGCCGATAATAGCCGCGGTCAAAACAGAGGAGCAGCTTGAGCGCGCCCTGACTTCAGGGTGCAACATCATATTTTTCCTTTTCGGCAACATCTGCAACATTCCGAAGCTCGTGGAAAGCGTGAAGGAGCGGGGCAAATACGCCTTCGTACACCTTGACCTCATAAACGGGCTGGCGGCCAAAGAGATAGCGGCGGACTATATCCGCAGCTTCACGCGGGCGGACGGCGTGCTCAGCACCAAGCCGCCCATACTGAGGCACGCGAAGGAGATAGGTCTCATAACGGTGCTGCGGGTCTTCGTGCTGGACTCGCTGGCGCTGGATAATATAGAGAAACTGCGCGCGGCCTGCAATCCGGACCTCATCGAGCTTGTGCCGGGCCTGATGCCGAAGATAATCAGGCAGGTACACTCCCTGCACAGGACGCCTCTCATAGCCGGGGGCCTCATCCGCGACAAGGAAGACACGGTGAGCGCGCTCTCGGCCGGGGCGGTCAGCATCAGCACCTCCTGCGAGGAGGCCTGGCAGGAGCTGGATTCAGCGCAGACGCCGGCGCAAAGACAATTCAGGAAGGAAGGGATGTGAGACGGTGAAGTACATTATGGCCCTCGACCAGGGCACCACGAGCTCCAGGTGCATCATCTTCGACCACTCAGGCGCAATGCTCGCCTCGGCACAGAAGGAGTTTGCCCAGCACTACCCCAAGCCCGGCTGGGTGGAGCACGACGCCGCGGAGATTTGGGAGACGACCCTGGAGGTGGCCCGGGGGGCCATGGCAAAGTCGGGCCTGGAGGCCGCGGACATCGCGGCCATAGGCATCACGAACCAGCGGGAGACGACGGTCGTGTGGGACAGGGAGACGGGCGAGCCCGTCTGCCCCGCGATAGTCTGGCAGTGCCGCCGCACGGCGCCCATGGCGGACGCCCTCGCGGCCTCGGGCTGGGCGGAGAAGATAAGGCAAAAGACCGGCCTCGTGCCGGACGCCTATTTCTCCGGCACGAAGCTGCGCTGGATACTGGACAAGGTGCCCGGCGCGCGGCAGGGCGCGGAGGAGGGGCGGCTGCTCTTCGGCACCATCGACAGCTGGCTCATCTGGAAGCTCACCGGCGGCCGCGCGCACGTGACGGACGTGACCAACGCCTCGCGCACGATGCTCTTCGACATCCGCCGCCTGCGCTGGGACCCCGAGCTGCTGGAGCTCTTCGGCATACCGGAGCAGATGCTGCCCCGCGTGCAGCCCTCGAGCTGCATCTACGGCGAAACGGAGCCAGGGCTCTTCGGCGGGAAGATACCCGTCGCGGGCGCGGCGGGCGACCAGCAGAGCGCGCTCTTCGGCCAGTGCTGCTTTGAGGCCGGGGACGTGAAGAACACCTACGGCACGGGCTGCTTTTTGCTCATGCACACGGGCTCGGAGCCGGTGTTCTCGGAAAACGGGCTCATCACGACCATCGCGGCCTCCGGGCCGGGCCGGATACGCTACGCCCTGGAGGGCAGCGTGTTCACGGCGGGCGCGGCGGTGCAGTGGCTGAGGGACGAGCTGAAGCTCATCCCGGACGCGGCGGCCTCGGAGGCAGAGGCCCGCTCCGTGGCGGACACGGGCGGGGTGTACGTGGTCCCGGCCTTCACGGGTCTGGGCGCGCCGTATTGGAACCAGTACGCCCGGGGGACGATAACGGGCATCACGCGCGGCTTCACGCGCGCGCAGCTCGTGAGGGCGACGCTGGAGTCCATAGCCTACCAGACCTGCGACATCTGCCGCGCGATGGAGAGCGACGCGGGCGTGGAGCTGACGCGCCTGCGCGTGGACGGCGGCGCGGCGGCGAACGATTTGCTGATGCAGTTCCAGAGCGACCTGCTGTGCGCTGAGGTACTGCGCCCGGCCTGCATAGAGACGACGGCGCTGGGCGCGGCGTATCTGGCCGGCCTCGCAGTCGGCTACTGGAAGGACACGGCGGACATAAGGCAGAACCGCCAAACCGGCCGCGTGTTCCTGCCCGAGATGCGCGACGCCACCCGCGCCAAGCTCCTGAAAGGCTGGAACCGCGCCCTGACCACCGCCCTCACCTGGGCGGATATGGAAGAATAGACTTAGAGAGGAAGGGGACAATATGGGAAATATTAAGAAGAAAGCCAAGGTATGGCTGTGTGTGGCAATCATACTTATGCTGCTTAGCGGAATGGTGTCAAACTACATTCAAACAGACGGCGGCAATGTCGTAATGAAGGAACTCAAACTTGAGACTGACGCAGAGTATTCAATGAGCGCATATTTGTTTATACCATCCAGCGCTACCGACGAAACTCCGGCGCCGGCAATAGTAACAAGCCATGGCTATCTCAATAACAAAGAAATGCAGGACGCCAACTATGTTGAATTAGCTCGCAGGGGCTTTGTTGTCCTGGCAATCGACCAGCCTGGGCATGGCAACTCCGACAATATAACATACACTGATTCAACAAATCAGCTGGCTGCCAACGAAGTAGCAACGAGCGAGGCGGGCGGCGTCTATCAAGGTGTATTGTTCCTGTCGCGAATGTCATATGTTGACAAAGACAGAATCGGAGTTACAGGGCATTCAATGGGCGGTGGGTCAAGTGAAAGCGCCGTAGCTCTTGACATATCAAACGGTACGAATCTAATTGCAGCCGGACTGTTCAATAGTGCATTCGCTATATACACTGATGAAAACGGCAATTATGCAAATTTGTATGGCAGCCGCGACATAGCGGTTCTCGCGCCAAAGCATGATGAATTCAGTTATACAAGGGTTGATGAAGAAACTGGAGAAACAATTCCAGCGCCATATTTTATCGAGGGTGGAGATGCGCAATCATTTCTGAATTTTGGTCTTGACCCCGGTTCTCCAGACGCTGAGGTACGCGAGGCGGACACGATATACACAGCCACAATTGACGGCGAAGAGGCTTCGCGTGTTATTTACAACCCCAATATCATCCACCCCTGGTCGCATTTCAGTGCTACTGCCACTGCATCTGTTATTGAATTTTTCACTGAAACCCTTGACGCGCCCAATCCTATTGACCCGAATAGTCAAGTCTGGCAGTGGAAAGAAACGTTTAACTTCATAGGTGCAATAGGCCTTGCTATATTCATTGTTTGCTTTGGCATTTTGATGGTATATACTCCTGCGTTCTCAAGTTTGCGCGCCAAAGAAGCTGCGGCACCCACGGCAATAGAGGATAGCAAGGGCAAGCTGTGGTTCTGGGGCTGCCTAATTGTGTCGGCGACCCTTGCTACTGTTGTATATATACCTGTGGTTTACTGGGGTTCTTCTACGTCGGCAAGCCAAACCGAGACCATGGGTCTCGGCCTTTGGAGTGCACTCTGCGGTATATTCAATATTTTGATAATGGCGATATATTACTTTGCCTATGGCAAGAAAAATGGTTTCAGCCTGACTGAGCGTGGTGTCATTATCAAGGGCAAAAACTTACTAAAGAGTATCCTCCTTGCATTAATTATTGTTGTTGTCGCTTACGGCTGTGTTTTTGTTGTAGATTATTTCTTTAATTCTGACTTCCGTTTGTGGACGCTTGCGATAAAGACTTTTGAAAAGGACAAGGTGTGGCTGACGCTTACGTATATGTGGCTTTTCCTCATTTACTACATAGCTGCATCCGTATCTGTCAACAGCTTCAACTACAACACGATCGGTGGAAAATCTGGGCTTTTTAACAACATCATCGTTTCTCTGTTCGCCGCGTTCCCTGCAATAATCCTGCCCGCCATTCAGTATATTACATACTTCTCTCAGGATCATATGGTCTGGACCACCGCCGCGATGCAGGTTCTTTGGCTATTCCCGATTATATTGATATTGTTTGGAGCAAACTTCATGTCTCGATATCTGTATAAAGTCACCAAGAACCCGTATATTGCAGGCATTGTTAATGGCGTAATAGTTACGATAATGACTGTCACGAACACAAGCACGGTGTTTTTACAGTAATCCGGTAACGCAATAAGCGTTGCTTTTCCCCGGAACATATGATACAGTAACTGCAAGGATCGAGAGATGCAGGCGGCGGCGAGTCCCGCCGCCTGCTTTTTTCAGGGAGGAAACTTATGATTCTTGACTGCGCAAAATACTCCGGCCCCTGCTCCTGCGGGCGGGAGCATCCCCTCGAAACCAAAATGGTCGCCGTCGAGTACGGCGCGCTCAATAATTTCGACGAGTACATGGACCGCTGCGGCCTCACCGGCAGGCGCACCGTACTATACGACACCAACACCTACAACCTTCCCGGCATGGTCCACGTCCGCGCCGACAAGGAGATCGTCCTTGAAGCCAAGGGCCTCCACTCCGAAAAGGGCCTCATCGAGGCCGTCATCCCCCAGCTCGACGACCCCGATGTCATCATCACCGTCGGCAGCGGCACACTCATGGACTTCGCCCGCTACCCCGCCTTCAAGCTCGGCAAGCCCTTCGTCGCCATCCCAACCCTCGCCTCCTCCGACGGCTTCACCGCCAATATCTGCTCCGTCGTCATCGACGGGCACAAGCGCTCCATCCCCATGTCCGCCCCCGCCCTCGTCGTCGCGGACCTCAACATCATCTCCGGCGCGCCCATGTTCCTCACCGTCGGCGGCATCGCGGACATCCTCTCCAAGCACATCTCCCTCGCGGACTGGAAGATCGCCCGTCTCGTCGCCGGGGAATACTACTGCGAGCGCGTGGCCGCCCTCGCCCAGGAGGCCCTGGACATGATGACCTCCTGCGCCGACACGCTGCGCCGCGGCGGCGCGCCCGACTTCGAGGCCATGACCATGGCGCAGATGCTCTCCGGCCTGACGATGCAGCTGCTGGGCAACTCCCGCGCCGCCTCCGGCGCGGAGCACCTCATCGCCCACCTCGTCGAGATGAAGCCCCCGCGCTTTGAAAACGCGCATGGCATCCACGGCGAGTGCGTCGGCGTCGGAACCGTCCTCTGCGCCGCGGAGTACCGCCGCATGGCCCGCAAAACCCCGAAGGCCAGGCCCTTCGAGCCCCTGTCCGGGGGCTGGATACGCGAAAAATTCGGCTATCTCGCCGAGGGCATCATAGAGGAAAACAAAAACGACGTCCTCGCCTCCTTCGAGCCGCAGAACATCGTGGACAACTGGCAGGCCATCCGGGACATCGTATCCGCCATCCCCCCTGCTGAAGAGCTGGCCGCCCTCTTCAAGGACCTGGGCGGGAAATACCGCCTGCCCGACATAGGCATAGACGAGGCGCTGGAGCCCGAGATCCTCGACATCTCCGCCGCCATAAGGAACCGCCTCACCCTCGCGCGGATGCGCCGGGTGCTGGATTTTGAGGAGTGATTTAGAACCGTGAAGATCTGCGTTTTCGGCGCGTCGAGCCGCGAGCTCGCGCAGGGCTACTACGACGCGGCCTATGAGCTGGGCGCCCAGCTTGCCCGGCGCGGACACGAGCTGGTTTTCGGCGGCGGGACGAGCGGGCTCATGGGCGCCGCCGCCCGGGGCGTCGTGAGCGAGGGCGGCCGCCTCACCGGCGTGGCCCCCCGCTTCTTTGACGAGCCCGGCATCCTCTTTGAGGGCTGCACGGACTTCGTCTTCACCGAGACGATGTCCGAGCGCAAGAAGGCCATGGAGGACATGTCGGACGCCTTCGTCACCCTGCCGGGCGGCATCGGCACCTTTGAGGAGTTCTTCGAGGCGCTGACGCTCAAGCAGCTCGGCCGCCACGCCAAGGCCATGGCCGTGCTGAACACGCTGGGATACTACGACGCCCTGGAGGCAATGGTTCAGCGCGCCGTGGACGAGCGCTTCCTCACCGCCGACGGCAAGGACCTCTACGCCATGTTCACCGACGTGGGCGAGCTGGTCAGCTACGTGGAAAACTACCACGCCGAGCCGGAGGAGATCTGGAAGGAGATCGAAAAGGAGCTGGAAGAGGAGGAACAGGAGGAAGGCGGCGACAATATGAAGCTGACCAGCCTGCAAAGCATCTCGGATTTCATGAACTGCGCCGGCAGGACGCTGCCGGACAATATACGGATTTGGGCCCGCAGGAACCTGGCGGTGGCCCGCTCCCATGAAGTGACTCCGGAGGAGAGGCGCCATGCCCAGCGCGCCCTTTCCATCATGATGAACATCCAGTGGAAAAATAATTATTTTGAGTCCATTG
>OHCS01000153.1_pt1 | contig 45095 bp, 26 predicted proteins | sample 1566741 | NCBI WGS metagenome assembly OHCS01 (sample SAMEA3879604, study PRJEB24766) | human gut metagenome | biome: human-associated habitat; feature: feces | place: USA | collected 1985/1987 | reverse complement strand
CTAATGAAAACGGTCTGACTTTCTGGATTGTGGGTGACCAGATCAAGAAAGGTGCTGCACTGAACGCTGTACAGATTGCAGAATATTTGGTAAAAGAGAATGCTCTCTAAGCATTACCGATAAAGATATAGCCATTAAAGAAATGGTAATTAATGAAGAAGGGGCTGTCTCGAATGTGAGATAGCCTCTTTTTTCATATTACAATATAAAGAAAAATTCAACTTTCATGGAACAATACACATTCCTTTATAGCTTTTTCGATAAGCTTCTTCGCAGCAGGCCTGCACCCAGGGAAGAAGGATGTATCAAAAACCCCTTTTTTTGAAGTTTTACGCCAATTCCCGGTGATACGGCCTTGATGGAGAATTACAGATTGAAATATACCAAAATTATTATAAGCATACTTCGTATGCGCTTCCTTTATACAGTCTAAACGATTTTTGTAACTTACCAGATATTCATCAAACGGTGGAAGGAACTGAAAGACATTTCTTTCATCAATCTCCACCTCTCCTGCAAGCCCAGGCGAAGAAGCATGTATCAGCATTTCACGGTCGTTATACCGCTCTGTTATCATTTCAGTACCAAGTGAAGCGATGGCATTACGCGCTTCGCCTATACTCAATGCAGACCACCAAACGAAATCTTCCAGTGTGGCCGGACCGTGACTCCTGAAATATCGCCGTGTAAGTTCTGCAAGAGCCTCCTCATGGGAGAGCTCGATGGCATCTGGAATTCTTTCACAGGTCAGTGCATAGGTATGCTTTCCGTTCTTCTCGATGCCGCTACACACAGTACCGTCTGCCTCGCCAAAACTCAGATACATTTTCACGATGGGTTCATCAAGAGCGATGCCCTTCAAGTGGAGTTGTTCATAAACTTCCAGGCTCGTCAGGTGTTGTCCGCTCAACACTTCTTCTATCTGGGGCTTACTGCGGAGGAAATCTTCTTCAGTCAGACTGAAATGCTTGGCATAAAAACGAAATTTAGACAGCAGACCTTTAGTGGATAACCCCGTCATCCATTTGATGTCTCTACCGGGAATGTAATGCCACGTGGGACGCATCACATGAAGACGCAAAATCCGGCCCGTATCCAGCGCCTTTTGCACAGCCGTCAGTGAGGGACTTGCAATACGCAACCCTACAGCCCATTTCGCAGCCCTGATGTCTTGTGCCTGCATGGCACCCATCCATTCAACAACTTCCTCCGGCTTTTCAAACCGTGGCCCTGCAATACCCTGTGACAACATTCTTTGCTTAAGCATGGTTCAAATGATAAAATTATTATTTTAGTATCGGACAGCTTTTTACAAAGATAGAGAATATTTTGTGATATCCAACAATGCCCCTATAGCCCAACAAGAAAAAGGTTAAACTCTAAGTAAATTCGGAAAGCGGAAAGCAATGAGAGTAGAGTTATTGAAATAAACACATGCTATTGCCCCAATTGATAAAATATACGTTGGGTTAGTCCGCATACATCAATATATTCTAACCAAATCCAATTAGGCTGTGAAGGTGGGGTCTCACTACCAATATAATCAAATGCAGCACCTTCATCATCTGGGTATTGATAAAGACATTGCCAATCTTCACCATCTATGAACCATTTGAAATTTGTACCTTCCGGCTTGTTCTCCACATAAGCATAAATAGAGGCTGCTCCTGGATAATAGTCAGAAATACGAATGTAGGGTTCATTTGTTGACATTTCAGCTTGGTTACAAATTTGCATATTTGCATTAGATGCAGTGAGTATCTGACCTAAAGCGAACATAAATACAAAAAGAGTGAACCAAAAAGTTTTCATAAGCTTGGAATTTAAAAGTTTCCTTATGCATATACAAAAATAATTACATATGCAAAAAGTGAATAAGGTGTGTGCAATTATTACATAATAGTACACACCTTAATATAAATATTATTTGTGATGTTACCAGCCACCAGTTTGAGTCAATGTGAAGCCTTTATTTTTGTAACTTGCAATGATACTGGATCCGACAGGAGCCAAATAATTCTTGTTTGAGAAATCATTTCTTGCAGCAGCGTTAATAGGAATTGCATAACCTACCATGTCTGCTTGATTGCTACCATTCCATACAACTACCGTCCCGTCTTCCTTCATGACAGATTTACCAGCTTCTTTATTTGCGTCGTCCAACTGTTCCGGAAATTCGTTTGGCAAGTCAACCCATGCACCTAACATCGTTTCAGGATACTTTTTGTTGTCCATATAATCCAGCTTGAACCAACGGCGAATATCGTTCAAACGTTGTGTCTCAAAGATAAATTCCATGCGACGTTCACGACGGATTTCCCACATCAGAGGACTGACGTCAGCATCACGTGCTAGGTCATTGGCAATGGAAGCGATTTGCAACGGTGCGGTTTTTTGTACACCATTAGCAATAGCAGTCTCATCCAACGGACGGTTGCGAATGGCATTGATAGACTTATCTATATCGGCTTGAGTAACAGCTGTACCGCCTAAGAATTCAGCCATCACTTCTTTCGCTTCAATCCAGTTCAGTAGAACCTCTGAAAGACGGAGGCAAGGAGCTGCATTGATATTGACATTGCTCTCAAATTCATCTGGACGATTAGCATTATCAGCATAATAAGTAGCTCCTTCACGGCTGATAAACTTGTCTTGATAAATATAAGTAAACGAGTTTTTCCAAGAGAAGTTCAAGAAAGTAGCTTCTAGACGCGAGTCACGGGTTTTTGCCAAATCTTTCATGGAGAAACTCTTGGCATTTTTGATATCGGATGCCTGATAAGGCTTTCCATCAGTACAGATGAATGACCGGAGCAGTGCCAGGTTTGCATTAGAGCTCAATGTCTCCTGACCGTTGGAATAGGAAGCCAAGCAGTGGGTTACTTTACCGGCCTCATAGCTGCGATAGAAGATGACTTCCGGATGACTGGTCAGACTGTTGCTGCCAAAGATGGAGCGGAAGTCTTTCGTGCAAGACCACTTATTGCTGTTCATTACGAATTCTGAAGCCTCTATACAAAGTTGCAGGTACTTCTTAGCATTCTCATCACTCAGTTTAGAGCTGGATTCGAGCGTATTGTCTTTATGGTAGTGCTGCCAAGTTCCCTCGAATAGCATGATATTGGAAGCGACAGCGGCTACTACGTACCGGTTAATGTTCATAGAGCCGTCATCTATACGTACATTTTCCAACGCATACTTCAAATCATTGTAGATTGCATCTGCCACAGTGCTACGTGCATCTCGGTCTTTATACATAGAAGCCAGATCGGTTTCATCTACGGGAGCATCCCAATAAGGGATGTCACCGAAAGTCATTACAAGACGGTAATATTCGTAAGCACGGAAGAAACGGGCAATACCCATCCAATGGTTATAAGCCTCTTCGGAGAGATTAGCTTTATGTGACTCCAGACGGTCAATGGCAATATTTGTCTTCCGTACCCATGCAAAGTCCCATTGACGACCACCATACTCAGCTCCAGCCCATGTATCCATATCATACTTGCCATTGTCTCCGGGGACAACAGCGGTGAAACTGCTTTGCTTGGCAGAATTGGCAAAGTCATCACTGAACGTATAACCTCTTACGGGAGTAAAATTGGTACCATAGCCACTGTTATATCCTGTAAAGTAGTAAGGATAATAGTAGTTGAAGTAGAGACGATATTGGTCTTCATTTGTCCAATAGGTATCGTCGGTATATTTCGTTTCACTTGGTCTGTCCAGTACGTCGGTACAGGAAGAAAGCCCCAAGCATGCGATGGAAAATGCTGCTATAATATATTTTTTCATTGTTTCCTGAATTTAGAAGGTTAATTGAATACCGATAGAGATTGTGCGGAAAGTAGGAGTACCAATGCCTACACGACCACCGGCATAATTGCTTGTACTGCTGTTAGTCAGATATTCATAGTCTGCGGTTTTTAACACGGCTGCTTCGGGGTCAACAGGAGTACCGTCCAGGTGATCCCAGGTGAAAAGATTCTCGCAAGAAGCATAAATACGTGCTTTCTGGATAAGGGCTTTCTTGGTCAGATGAGCGGGAAGCGTATAGCCTACGGTGATGTTCTTCAAACGCAGGTAAGCCATATTCAACAAGTAGCGATCGGAGTAACACATGTTAAATGAATTGGTTCCATTACCCATGTTGACTGCACGCGGATAGAAGGCATCTGTGCGATCTTCTCTCCAATAGTCGGTGCTGAATCGTTTAGCGATGGCACCATCACCGGTATTGAAACCTGCCAGTGTCAGTGAAGAAGATCCCCACATGTCACATTTGCCTATGCCTTGGAAGAATAGTGAAAGGTCAACCCCCTTCCAGTCTGCGCCTATGCGGAAACTGTACTGGTATCTCGGAGTGGAGTTACCAATAACCACTTTATCACCGTGGCTGTCGATAGTATTGTCACCCGATGTGATTTCACCATCACCGTCAAGATCCTTGTACATTACGTCACCCGGACCGAAGACAAGGCTTCCAGACTGTAAATAAGCTTGGTTATGGGCATTCGGATCTTTCAGCTTATTGATTTCTACTCCTGCGCCTTTGCCTGTAGTTATTTTCTCTTTAACTAAATTACCGTCAGCATCATAAACAAAGTCATCTTTCTGATAAAGACGCTCCACTTTGTAGCCCCATATGTCACCGTAACGTTTGCCTTTATAGTTGCTGTCCAAACCAGTCACATTACCGTAGTTATCAATAATAGTCTTAAAGTCACTTAATGTGGCATTGGCTGTGATGCGCAAACCGTTTTTAAATTGATGGCTATAGTCAAGACCGATTTCCCATCCATCGGTATGCAGGTTACCATAATTTCCTTTTAATGAAGATGTTCCGTAAGAAAAAGTTAAATCTTGGTTCGGAACAATCATGTTTTCTGTCTTGCGGCGGAACCAATCAAACGTCACTCCAAGTTCTCCATTCAGGAAGCGGGCATCCAATCCGATATCGAAAGTGGAGATGTCCTGCCAAGTGATATCACGGGCTACGGAAGTGGGAGTTCCTACGTAGTTGAGGAGATTGCCGTCTCCGCCAATCCAGCTGACTGTGGAGCCGGAAGATATGGTGGAAACATACAGTGAATTGGGTACGGACTGGTCACCAATCTTACCCCAGGATGCACGCAGTTTCAGAGCCGACACGGCTTCTTTGATGGACTGCATAAAAGCTTCCTCGCTTACGCGCCATCCTGCAGAGAATGAAGGATACCAACGCCAACGTTGATCTGCGCCAAAGACGGAAGTACCGTCATAACGTAGGTTGGCTTCCAATAGGTATCTACCTGCATAGTCATAGTTGATACGACCGAAATAGCCTAACTGAGCATTCCAGTCTTTGTCACCATATACATATTGCTCTCCGGTAGCAAAGTTGAACTGAGGATTCTCTACGTCGTTGACCTGCATTCTGCGAGCTTGGCTGTACTCCATGTCGTAGGTTACGCGGTTCATACCAAGCATGAACTTCATGTTATGGTCTTTCAAGAAATTCAATTCATAGGTAGTATAGGCGTTGATGGTGTTACGCATGGAGTTCTCGGTATATCGATCCAAACGGTCGACTCCCGAACCTGCGCCCGTATAAGTACTCATTACTAAATCATAGGCGGGCATATTCTGACCATAGTAATTTACAGTCACTTGATTGCCATTGGCATCCAAGCGCGGTGTTGCGCCACCCCAAGTATTGGCTGCCGTGAAGCGGGTACCAGGACGTAACCAGATATATTCTTGGTTAGCGTGCGAATAATCAAAATCAGCCGTCCATCCCTTCAAAATGTTCAGATGAAGTCCCACATTAATATTGGTATAGTTACGAGTCATCTTGGCGGTATTGGCTTGACTAAACTCAGAGGCTGGACTACGAAGCTCGTTGCCGTTTTCATCTATTCCCATCGGATAAATGTCACTCCAACGGTAACAATAGTACCAAGGATCGAATACACCTGTGGCATTATAAGGATAGCTTTTTTCACGCTTTGAATAGATAGCACCAGCTTTTAGAGTAATCCATTTGTTGAATTCAGTAGTTAGGTTGATAGAAGCGTTGTAACGTTTAAAGTTGTCTTCTTTAGCAGCCTTATTCATACCGTCTTGATCCAAATATCCCAAACCGATATTGAAAGTCGTTTTTCCGCTTTTCCCATTTACCGAGAGATTATGGGTTTGGGCTACAGCTACGTCTTTAACCAAGTAATCATATGGGTCATAATGGCGTACACCGATTTTTCTGTTGTTGGCATCAAGATACCAGTCACGTCCATAGACAGTAGGATCATTCTTACCCACGGTACCGCCGTAAAGTTTTTCCCACTCTTTGGACCGTTCAATACCTTCACGGGTAATGTAGAAAAATGCACCGGCAAGTGTACCACCAGTACGTTCTGCCGCATCCATAATATACTCCATACCACTAATGCCCCCAACATTACTGTCTTTAGCTACGGTTTGGAAAGCCACGTTTCCAGAGTAATTAATGGTTACTTTATCCACTGTGGCACCTTTTTTGGTTGTAATTAGGATAACACCAAACGCAGCCTTTGAACCATAAATTGAAGAGGCTGCCGCGTCTTTCAATACAGAGATTGATTCGATATCATCTGGATTTACCAAACTAATGCTGGGGATTTCTACATTATCCATCAATATAAGTGGTTTAGAATTACCTTCCAATGAGGCTATTGCACCACGAATCCTAATGTTGGGGTCTGTACCAACTTCACCCGTTGGAATGGTAATAGTCAGACCAGGAGTAGTGCCTTGTAATCCACGTCCTACATCTGCAATAGGGCGGCTATCCAAAGCCTTTCCTACATCAACTGTAGCTACGGCACCTGTCAGATTAGTTCTCTTTTGTGCACCATAACCTACAACAACAACTTCTGATAGCATTTCCGCATCCTCTTTCAAGACTATTTTCATATTCTTAGTTGCCTTAATGTCTAACGTTTGATAACCAACGAACGAAATGCGAAGTACCGCTTCTTGTTTTACATTTAATGTAAATTTACCGTCAATATCTGTAACTATACCATTAGTAGTCCCTTTTTCCACTATGCTGGCACCGATAACCGGTTCCCCCGTGACGTCCACTACCAAGCCTGTAGCAGTGATAGTCTGCAATTGTTCCGTCACACCTGCAACAGTGCTTGGTACTGTTGGGGTAGCCAGCACATTACCGCTACTTAATAACAGTGAACTAATAGCCACTGCCGTGAGGAGTTTGCTGCATGCTAATCCTCTTTTTTTTGAATCTTCATTCATAAAAGGTTGATGATTTTGATATTAACTAAAATATTTTCTTTGAAATCTAGGTAAAAAGATAGTAAGTTTAGGAATAACCGAAGCTATTTCTTCTGATCAGATATTTTTTTTCTCCATAGGCATTCCTCTATTTACAGGTTTAACTTATATTTCATCTCTCTTATTTTAATTACACATTTGCTAAGTTCCAAGAGAACTTGGTAAATACATTATCGGTTAAAAATTAAAATACACTAAATACTGTTATTATTTAGTTGGTTGTTTTAAGAGATAAACTCGTTATTAACAAAGGCGACGAAACGTCATTTCTTCGTTTCTTCTTAGCAAAGATATATTATAATTTAATATCAAGAACATTCCTTTGCATTTATTTAACTTTATATTTATATATTTGCTCTTCGAGGAGATGTGTACCCCTATTGATATGCTTTATATACAAATATTAAGGTTCTTCAATATTTAGTGAGTGGAAGTCAATCAATCCATTCATGGGAGTTTCTTCAATCACATCCAGTTCAATGCCAAATTCACCGGCAACTTCTCTTAGAATCGGGGCATAACTATAGGCTAACGACCCTACAAAGCGGATTGGATAGTTCTTATAGTCATATTGGCATACATTCCTTGTGAAGAAGTTACGCAAATTAGTGGTTATTAGCTCGTATACATAATCATCACTCGTATAATCCGCCAGGAAATAAGAGATAGTGGATAGAAAGCGATTAGGAAACGGACGATTATAAACAGACTCCATTACTTCATTGGGGCTGATACGGAACTTCTCAAAGAAATCAGCCATCACATCTTTGGGTGCTAAACCTTTCAGCACATCTGAGAGAAAATGCTTGCCTAGTACAGCACCACTACCTTCATCGCCCAATATGTATCCACCTGCCCTGACATTTTTCACAATAATCTTTCCGTTGTAAAAGCAAGAATTAGATCCGGTACCTAAAATACAGGCAATTCCTGCTTCACATTTAAACAGGCCACGGGCAGCTGCAAGTAAGTCACTCTCTACTTGGATCGGGGTTTTGAACTGTGCTACTAATGAGGCACCCAATACATTCTTTTTCTCATAAGAAGTACATCCGGCTCCATAATAATATACTTGTTCCAGCTTTCTTTTGAAAAAAGTTTCGGGTAAACCTAAACGCACACTCCGGCTGATCTCTCTTCTGGTTTGGAAGAAAGGATTAAGTCCCTCTGTAAAAACACGTTGTATCAGGTGATTGTCTTCAACCAAAGCCCATTCAGTTCTTGTCGAACCACTCTCTGCAATCAGTTTCATACGCAGTTAGATTTAGAATTGGATACAAATATATAGTTTTTTTTAATATACCAAGACAAAAACTTCCAAAACTTCACTTTATCGTTTTGTTTTCATGCTTCGCATTACTTGCTAAAAAGAATATCTGAGGAATGCATGGTTAAAGTGTAAAAAACAGGTGAGCTACTGCATATCTCCTCAAATATATATGGAAGAATTGTAACCCGTTTTCTTGTGGATAAAGCATCTCTTCCACAGGGCTACACCCTTTATGGCAAAAGGTGTAGCCATCACGTCCAAAGGGTGTAGCCATCCGAAGTAAAGGGTGTAGCTATCCGAAACTGCCCTCACAGCTACTTCCTGAAGGGGGAAATCACTCTATTTCTGAAAGGCCATTCCTATAAGGAGTCAACTTTTATAAATTGGAACAAGCAACTTCTTTATCATTCTGATTATACCCGAGACGTACCTGAGCCGTAATTGCTCCGTACATTCTCCATGCAGAGGTACTTCTGACCGAAGAAAGTACGGCTTTGGTACGGAGCAAGTCCATCTCGGGTACGTTTCTAATAAGCACTGAGGAAATCAAATTTATGGAGAAACTGTCTTCCAAATATGTATTTACCAAGTTCTCTTGGAACGGTAAATGAAAACAAATAGAGATACTATAATAAGTTAAACCTATAAATTGAGAAAACGCCTATGGAACAGAAGCTTACCTAACAGAAGAAGTAGCCTTAGCTATTCCTAACTGACTATCCTTACCCTAAATTTTGAGAAAATTATTTTGATTAACAACAAAATCATCAATCTTTTATGAATGAAGATCGCAAAAAACGAGGATTAACGCATAGTAAACTCCTCATGGCAGTAGCTATTAGTACGCTGTTTTTAAACAGTGGAAATGTATTAGCTACTCAAGTTACCTCCGATAGCCCTTTGGAAGTGACAGAGCAACTACAAACTCAAACGATTAACGGCTTAGTTGTAGATGCCAACGGTGAACCGGTTATTGGAGCCAGTATTATAGAGAAAGGAACTACAAATGGCGGTATTACGGATATTAACGGTAAATTTACACTGACTGTAAAGCCAGGAGCTATTTTAAAGATTTCGTACATAGGCTACCAGACTCAGGAGGTGAAAGCTGCCCGGACTATGAAAATTATTCTGAAAGAGGATAGTGAATTACTGCAAGAAGTAGTAGTGGTAGGTTACGGTACGCAAAAGAAAGCTAACTTGACAGGAGCAGTAGCAACAGTTGATGTAAATAAGACATTAGACAGTCGTCCTATCGCCGATATTGGCCGTGGACTACAAGGTGCAGTAGCGGGAGTTAATATCACGATTCCAACCGGTGAAGTAGGATCAGACCCTTTGATTAAAATTCGTGGTCAGGTTGGTTCCATTTCAGGAAACAATACCCCACTCATCTTATTGGACAATGTGGAGATTCCAAGTATTCAGATGGTGAATCCTAATGATGTTCAATCCATTTCTGTTTTGAAAGATGCTGCTTCATCTTCTATTTACGGTTCAAAAGCTGCATTTGGCGTAATCCTGATAACCACAAAATCAGGAGCGCAAAGTGATAAATTTGAAGTAAGCTACTCGAACAACTTCTCTTGGCAAGACCCAGCTAAGAAAATCGAGATTGGTGGTATAGAAGCCTTACAATATACACTGGATGCGCAAACAAACAGAAGAGAACCAATGCCAGCCGGTGGTTTTTGGCGTATTAGTCCTGAAAGTTTGGAAAAGGCTATTGAATGGCAAAACCTATACGGTGGAAAAGTAAAATGGAATGATCCGGTAGTATATGGTCGCGACTGGTTTTATGACGGAAAAGATAAATACGGATACAGACTTTATGACGGTGCTAAAGCCATGATTAAAAATTGGACACCGACAATGACTCATAACCTGTCTGTTAATGGCAAGAGTGGTAAGACCAGCTACAATATCGGGTTAGGCTATCTGGATCAGAGTGGTATGTCGAAAACGGCTAAGAAAGATGACTTTAAACGATACAATGCCTCAGTTAGTGTCACTTCAGAAATCAATAAGTATATTACTGTAAGGGCAAGCTCAATCTATTCAGATCGTAACAAACGCTATCCGGGAATTGGAAATACAACTGCCGACCCATGGTTGTATCTTTATCGTTGGAGTCCGCTAATGCCGATGGGAGTAACTGAAAATGGTAACCCTTTGAAGGAGCCTACGTATGAAATGGCAGCTGCAAATACAGATAATTTACAAAATAAATACTACAACATTAATTTAGGTTTTACATTGAATTTAACCAAGAATTGGGATGTTAAGTTTGACTATACGTATGACAGGCAAACTACTGAAACTAATTCATCCGTCATGCAATATGAAGCGGGAGAAATGTGGTATGCTCCCACTGCCTGGATAGAGAATGGCAGTCAGGTGTATGTTAACGAACAAGGAGAAAGAGTAGATTCCAACGGTATGCCGGCATATTGCTTCCCTGTGAACAAATATTACAACAGTTCCGGTCCAAGTACCAGCCAGGTAGGCAATAACAGCAAATCTATTGACAACAATACTTTTAATATTTATACTACTTACAACTTGTTGTTGGGTCCGGAAAAGCAACATGCTTTCAAGTTTATGGCAGGTATGAACAGGGTTACCAATAAATGGAGTTCATATAAAGGGTGGAAAACAAATCTAATTGATTTGACAAATCCACAATTCCCATTGGCATCCGGAGATCAGTTTATTGAAGGAAACCGCAACTGGGAAGCACAGTTAGGCTTTTTCGGTCGTCTCAATTATTCTTTCGAAGACAGATATTTCATTGAAGCTAATATACGCCGGGATGGTTCATCTAAGTTCCCCGAGCATTTGCGTTGGAAGTGGTTCCCCTCTTTCTCTGCCGGTTGGGTATTTACCAACGAAAAATTTATGGCACCTATTAATAATATCTTAAGTTTCGGTAAATTTAGAGCTTCGTGGGGTAGTATTGGTGACCAATCCGTTTCAAACACTCTGTATAAATCCATATTGTCAGATGGTCAATCATCATGGCTGGATGGAAGTGGAAATAAAATACCTATGTTCGGTACTCCCTCATTGGTCGACAGCGATATCAGCTGGCAGCAAATCGAGACACTGGACTTCGGTATTGATCTCAGATTCTTCAATAACAAGTTCGGAGTAACTTTCGACTGGTTTCAACGTGATACGAAGAACATGATTATTCCTGGTGAAAGCCTACCGGTAACTCTTGGTGCAGCTGCTCCCAGTGGGAATTATGGCAGCCTGAGAACTAAAGGTTGGGAATTGTCAGCTGATTTCAATCATCGTTTTGCCAACGGATTAGGCATTAATGTAACGGCTTCTATATCAGACGCCTCAACTTTTATTACAAGAGGGGCCGATTACTTGACCCCGTGGGAAGATCGAAGTTTAGGAACTACCTACTCAACCGGAAGACGTTATGGTGATATTTATGGTTTTGTAACCGACAGGTTATTCCAAAAAGAAGACTTTGTATATGGAGCAGACGGCCAGATTGAAAAGATTATCGTTATTTATAACGGAACAGCTCGTACCACCTATAAGCAATCTTCAGAGTATCCGGTTTATCAGGTGCATTATGAAGATGGAAATAAGCTGATATTCTCTCCTGGTGATACCAAATTTGTAGATCTTGACGGTGATGGTTACATCACTCCGGGAACCAGTACAAATGGCAATCCGGGTGATCAGACTGTCATCGGTAATACTACTCCTCGTTATGAATACAGTTTCAGATTGGGCGCCGACTATAAAGGTTTTGACTTCTCCATCTATTTCCAAGGGATTGGAAAACGTAAAATATGGGGTAATGGCCAGTTGGCAATCCCGGGATATAACGCCAAGGAAGGTGCATTGCCTAAAACTTTTACAACCGACTATTGGACAGAAGAACGCACCAACGCTTTCTATCCCAGAGCATGGGACTTAGGTGGCAGCAATACTGGATTTGCTATGCAAAAACAATCCCGTTATTTACTGGATATGTCTTATTTAAGAATCAAGAATATTACATTGGGATACACTGTCCCGACAAATATCTTATCAAAGATATACATCAGCAAAGCAAGAGTCTATATGTCATTGGAGAACTTCTTTACATTTGATAACCTGAGAGGATTACCTATTGACCCGGAAGCCATATCAGGATATTCTATGTTCTCCACGAACTATAACCTTGGACGTACAGGTACCGGTACACCGGTATTCAAAAGCTTGTCATGTGGTGTTCAATTAACCTTCTAAAATAGAATCATTATGAAATTAAAAATATTTATAATTTTAGCCGGTGTCGTTTTATTGTTTACGAACTGTAATGATGTGCTCGACCGCCCGTCATTGACTACGGCTGAGGATGATGCATATTGGACCAATGAAGATAGAGTACGTCTATATGCTAACGCTTTTTACACAAACTTCTTTGTAGGGTATGGCTTAAAGTATACAACAACTTATGCTCCTAACGTCAATTATACGTTTAATGACGATGCGGTGAGAATGTCCACTCAAACGCAATTCGGTCGTACGGTTCCTACATCTAAGGGAAGTACAAGTCTGGATATGATGTGGCAAAGTGAATTTACCGGTCCTACATGGAATTTTGCCTGGGTTAGAAAAGCAAATGTTATGATTGATCGCATTACTAATCTGATGCCGGAAATACTGACAAACGAACAATACAACCATTGGATGGGCGTCGGACGCTTCTTCAGAGCATTGGAATATGCTCGTCTGGTAAATGTTTTCGGCGATGTTCCTTATTACGATACAGAAGTGCAGAATACGGATAAGGACGGTTTATACAAAGATCGTACTCCGAGAAACGAAGTTATGGATGCAGTTTATAATGATTTTGAGTATGCATTACAGAATGTTCGTTTAAATGATGGAGGGCAATATGTTAACCGTTATGTTGTAGCTGCCATGGTTTCAAGATGGGCTTTATTTGAGGCAAGCTGGCAGAAATATTATTACAAAAATAACGAACGGGCTAAAAAGTTCTTCGACCAAGCTGTTGCTGCTGCGGAAATGGTTATGAATAGTGGTAAATATGGTATTGTTGAAGATTTCCGCAAATTATTCGGTTCCACAGACTTAACCAACAGTAAGGATTGCATATTATATCGAAAATATGATGCAGGTCAAAACGTTACGCATTCCATCGCATCGACTTGTAATATGAATGATCCTACTGATGTTGGTCCAAACCTGGATTTGATTAAAGCGTTCATTTGCACAGATGGTAAAGATTGGCAAACTTCCTCTTTAGAAAATGTAGATGATTTCACTCTTAGCAATCTGATTAAAACAAGAGATTCTCGGTTTGAAGCCAGCTTCTATACCAAACCCACTCCAAGGGCCAAGAGTAGCTATTTATATGTAACGAAATTTATTCCACGAAGCGGACTGAGCTATATTGAAAGCGGTGGCTCTCCGGCTGCGGAATTCCAGAGTGAGAAAAATGTGACCGGTTATCCGGTGCTGCGCTATGCCGAAGTCCTGCTAAACTGGATTGAAGCAAAAGCTGAACTTGCAACATTGGGGGGTACAGAGGTTTCTCAATCTGATATAGATATATCTATCAATCAGATTCGCAAAAGACCAGTGGCAGAAGAAGCCAAAGCTTTAGGAGTAACTATGACAGCTGAAATGAAGCTGGATGCGCTCCCCCAAGATCCTCATAGAGATCCTACCGTACCGGCACTACTTTGGGAAATCAGACGGGAAAGAAGAATGGAATTTGCTTTTGAGTTCTCACGTATCATTGACCTGAGACGTTGGAAAAAACTGGAATACATGGACACCGATAAGAATGAAGATTTGCTGATTGGTACCTGGGTTAATTTCAACAATGAAGTAAAAAGCGAGTTGAAGGATGAGAATAAAGGAAAACTCAGAGTAATGGCCAAGGACGGAAGCTTTACGACATACGATGGAACTAATGCTGCCAAGATGAATGGTTTTTTCTATCCTACACAGAATCAGGGTAGACTGCCGTTCCTGAATGTTCCTAATGTTAATCCGTATCTTTCTCCTATTGGTACGAATCAAATTTCGGACTATAAGAATAAGGGATATACCTTGACTCAAACAGAAGGTTGGCCAACCGGCATCAACTGACAATATGGATCAGTGAAATCATGGAAATTATTTAAAACTAAAACATGAGATTATGCATAAATTAATAAGAAATATAGGATTTTTTGCTGTATTGCTGGGGCTTGGCTTGGCATCCTGTGATGAGGATTATCCGAAAAGCCATATAGCACCTTATGACACCGAACTTCTTTCCATTAAAATAACCAATGCAGGTGCAGATGGCAATACGGTTGTAGAAGGAACCATTGATGAAGACAACAAAATTATCAATTTCCCTCGTTTGGATATGACAACAAATTTCTCTGCTCTGAATTTAGATGCAAAACTTTCTGAAGGGGCGACTCTTCAAAACTCTGTATTGGACTTCTCTATGGATGAAGAAACAGCTTCTAAGACTTTGGTTCTTCGGATAGTAAATCAAAAGAGGTATAAAGAATATTTTATAAGAGTAAGGAAAAGAATTCCAGTATTCGGAGCTGATTTTGAAAAGCCGACTATATATGACTTTTCCGGAGATAATATTTATCCTGATTATGGAAGCCAGTTAACAAGATGCGCTTCTTATGATGGTGAACATGTATTGATTGTCAGTAGAAAAACTGCTCCTCATCTTCTTAAAGTATCTGACTTGAAGAAAGGAGAAACTAAACCGATGATGCTGGACCTTACAGGTGTAACAGGTGGTACTTTCTCTTATAATATGGGAGCATTGGCAAATGGACATGTATATATTGCATCCTTATCAGGTTCTCAAGCATCACCATTAAAGATTTATTATTGGGATACACCTACTTCTAAACCTGAAGTAATTGCTGATATCAAAGTATCGGATATTCCTGGAGCTGGTAACAGGCATGGAGATAATATATCAGTCAACATTGATAAAAATGGTAATGGATTTATCTTCTTTGGAGATAATGCATCTACTAAATTTTTGAGACTGACTGTAAGCAATCATAAAGCAATAGGCGAACCGAAAGTTTTGACTTCAAGTGCCGATGCTACTATGGTTACCAATGTATATAGGATAGAAGATACAGACCAGTATGTATGGGCAGGAGTAAGATTACCTGTTACATTGGTTGATGAATCTCTTGGAAGTAAATATGCAATGAACAAATCGAACTTGGAAACAGAAGCGGTTGCTCCTAGGATATTTACCTTTAATGAGGAGCGTTATCTGATAGTTTGCAGTGCCGGACAAGGAAGTGCATCCAAAGCAACTCCTTCTTTAGTTGTTTACAATCTGACTAAGGGAAGTACAGTAGCTGAAGCAATGCAAAAGTTTGATGAAGGAGATAATCATAATCCTGATTATAAATTCATCTTGGGTGGAAGCGGTAACGGAGCAGCTCTTGCACAGACTGATTATCGTATAGAGAAAGATGAAAATGGAAAGGATGCTAAACTCTGCATTTTCGGCTCGCGTACAGATTCTGGATTTGTAATCTGTGAATTCCCTATCAAACAAGAGGAAGAAGATTGATGATTGTCTTCGTTTTTTAATCAAATAAATTATAGTATTAACATAGGAGCCGTCTAATAAGTGAGAATTAGACGGCTTCATTATTCTGAATTTAAGAATGAAATATTTGAAATATCTAACCTTGATTATTTTCATCGCATTTGTCGCGTCTTGTAGTAAAGAGAATGACGATGATATTATACCACCCCCAGAAGAGAATACGCCTTCAGCCTTACCTAAGAAGGAATTGCGGGGAGTGTGGGTGACCACTGCCTGGGGTATCGACTGGCCGATGGAAGAGTATAATGCTGGTATTCAAAAGCAGAAGTATATCAATTATCTGGATTTATTGGTTGAGAATAAAATGAATGCAATATTCTTCCAAATTAGGGGAATGGCAGATGCATTTTATGATTCGCAATACGAGTCTTGGAGTAAGTATATCACAGGGACTGCCGGCACAAAGCCATCTTATGATGTCTTGGGATTTCTGGTTGAAGAAGCCCATAAACGAAATATCCAATTCCATGCTTGGCTAAATCCTTATCGTATTTCTACCCGAGCAAATAAAAATTCCTCATTTCCTCAGTTGGATCCTAAAATACCGGCAAAGCTGACTAAGGATTATGAGAAAATTCGGATTTACAATCCGGCTTTACCCGAAGTGCAGACTCGTATCAAACAGATCGTTAAGGAAATCATTACTATGTATGATGTTGATGGTATCCATATGGATGATTATTTTTATCCATCGCTAGAAGCATCAGAAAAGATGAATGATGATGCGGAATACGAGCAATATGGAAAGAGCCAATTTAATAACATTGATGATTTCAGACGAAATAATGTGAATGTAGTGATACAGAATATTCAAAAGACTATTATTGAGACTCGCCCTGACGTTATCTTTTCAATCAGTCCTGCTGCCAATATGGATAGTAATTATAATACTCTATTTGCAGATGTAAAAAAGTGGTCAAAAGAAGGTTGGGTAGATGTTATTATTCCGCAACTATACTTTGCTACGGGTACAGATGTGAATAGTTTTAATCAAAGATTAGATTTGTGGTCGCAATATATTTACGAGAATCATTTTTTAGTAGGCTATGGCATTTACAAATTCGGAGATCCAAAATACGGTAGTATATTCCAGTCATCTGACGATCTGAAAAAACAATTTGATTTTGCAAATACAAAATCTAAAGTTAAAGGAAGTGTATTGTACAGCGTTAAATACTTGGTAGAAAACAAAGTCGGGATTATGAACGTAATCAGGAATGTGTATAAAACCCCTGTTTTACTTCCCTATTTAGGTAGAACTGTAGCCAAAAAGCCCGATACCCCTACCAATATCCATATAAATGGGAGTAATATGTCATGGAATGGAGTGCAGGCTGCTTATTACGCAATATATAAAGACAATGGAATCAACCAAATTGCCAGTTTAGTGGGAATCACTAAAGAAACTACATTTAAGTTGAATGAAAGAGGAACTTATTTTATTACAGCACTTAATAAGAAAAATGCAGAAAGTGATTTATCGGAATCAGTGACTTATTAAAATAAACTCATCCACTAAATATTGAGTAAAAAATATACAGTAAAAAGAATAGGAGAAAACACAAGTAGTTTTCTCCTATTCGATTATTAATTCCATATAATATTACTTCGTCATATCTTCCAATGAAAATCCTTTTTGACTCAAATTGTATTTTGCAAACTCTTTAGGCAAATTAGCTACCTTTTCTGTCAAAACAGCATAACTTATTTTATTCGAATTACGCTTTACCTCAGCAACAATACCACTCTTCTCGAAATCATTCAGTGCAATCAGGTCAATCTCATTTTCTCCTTTAGTATCCCAATAATTACCCACTTGAGTAACATTCATAGTTTCTGCAACTTTTTCCCGGAAATACTTTTCCAACATCCATCCACTATATTGTACGTAATGACTTTTGATATATTCGTTTAGCTGGCTGTATTTTTCCAGTTCGATGGCGGACTGATGAGGGTAAATAAAGCGAAACCAGAAATTAAGAAAGTTATCGGACATAAACCAGCGTAGATTTCTGGTTCCCGGTTTAGCTAAAAGAGGAAGCTGTCTCTGAATGAGTGAATAATCTTCGCTGAGGTTTTTCAAATAGGGACCGCTATTCTTTCCAATGATACTGTCTATTTCACTTTGGCGTGTACACCCGGAGGCAACCAGTTGTAAAATAGAAAAATAAGTACTGTAGTCGCGTCCAAATTCTTGAATCAGCATATCCTTACCTTCTGTCAGAAGCGGAGAATCCGATTGCGTCACAAAATCTATCATTGAATCCTTGGTGAAAGCACCGGCATCCATTAGCAAGCTTACGTATTTAGCCACTCCACCGGTCAATGTGTATAGGCATAACAAGTCTTCCGGCGTAAATACGGAGTTGTACTCCTGCATAATTTCAATAAGCACGGAAGTTTTAAATGGCTTCAATATAAACTTAGAGGTTAAACGTCCGAACAATGGCTCCTTGCGGTCTTCAAAGATGTGCTTCATTAAAGAATAAATAGAGCCACAGACTATAAAGTTAATTTTAGCCTGAGGGGAATATTTGTCCCAAAGGTTTTGTATATCGCTGAAAATGGATGGATTGACACGTTCGAAATCTTGAAACTCATCGATGATAAGAGTGAAGTGTTCTCTGGCAGCATGTTGCATCAGCAATTCAAACAGTTCAATAAAACGGGTTGGAGTACCATAAATAGGAACTGACAATTTATCCGTTATTTCTTTTTTAAAGGTATCACATAGTAAAGCTTCATTGGTGCGCGAGACAAACAAATAAATGTACCGCTTCCCTTCAAGAGCTTTACGCAACAAGGTGGTCTTTCCTACGCGTCGACGCCCCATAATGACTGTAAAGCAGGCAGATGAAAGTGACTTTTCTTCTGTCCGTCGGATTAATCTTATCTCTTCTTCTCGATTGTAGAATCTCATAATCTATATTATAATATTGCCAATTAGATCTTATCTAATTAAATGGCTATTAATTTAATGGCTATTTAATTATGCAAAGATAAGGATTAAGGGATAATGAGCAAATGATTATGAAATGAAAGATCTTATCTTTTTTGTCCAATCCGCTAAATATAAAGGAATATTAATCAGTGTCCCGTCTTGCTTCAGATTGTTTAATGAATAACGCAACTTGCATACCGGATGATAGGTTGCATCATAAACAGATAAGCTTTTACCTCCCAAATGGGTTTGAGCTTTTACTTCAATAGGGATAATGTCACTATCGGATTGAATGATAAAATCGACTTCCGCTTTTCCTAAAGAAGTCCAATAGCGTGGAAGGATGTCATATTGAGGCGCTAAACTTTGCAAAACGTAGTTTTCGGCAACAGCACCTTTAAATTCCGTATAAGTCTCATTTCCTAAAAAGATAGCCTCCGGCGGAAGACCGGACAATTCGCGTAATAATCCGACATTAGATAAATAAACCTTAAATGCAGACAAATCATCGTAAGCTTTTAAAGGAAGAAAGGACTTAGTAGTACAAAACACCCGATAAATCAAACCTGCGCTTTCCAACCAAAGCAGAGCGTCTTCATAATCACGGGCACGAGCGCCGGGTTTGACCATTTTATAAACAAACTTCCGGTTCTCTTTGGCTAACTGGCTTGGGATAGAATTCCATATATGGATAATACGGGGAATATCCTTATTTTCAGCATGCTTTGAAAAATCTAAAATATAGGCGTTAAGTATTGCCTGTTGTTCCTTTTTGACTTTTTCCATGCCTTTGTTTTCAAGGAAACTGTTGATGACGGCAGGCATGCCACCTATTACCAAATACTGCTGGTACAACTCGCTAAGGCGGTCTGTAATAAATTGAGGTAAAGCCGATATCTCGGACAGTTCTTCCACGTAATTATATAGTTTCTCATTGGCTGTTTTCAGAAACTCTTTGAATGTGAGGGGGTATAGATCGAGAAAGTCAACTTTGCCTACCGGAAATGCTTCCCCTTTAGTTAAAGCTACGCCCAATAATGAACCGGCAGCTACTACAACATATTCGGGTGAATCTTCATAAAAGTACTTTAATGAATTTAAGGCAGAATTACATTCTTGAATTTCATCGAAAATGAGCAATGTCTCATTGGGTAAGATAGGGTAATCGGTCAGTAAGGACAATTGTGAGATAATCCATGTCTTGCCAGTTTGACGAGCCCCTTTTAAAATAAGAGGTTTTCTCTCTGGGTTGCGTTTCCATGTTTTCAAATCTTCGATTATACTACGATATCATTCCATGATAACTACTTTTATGTTTTGATTATTGGCAAAATATCACAAAACAGGTTCCGTTTATTGGCAAATATACCACAAATCGGAATATAGGCAAATAATAAAGAGCTAAATAACTTTTTTAATAAGAAAAACACAAAGAATGATTTGGCATTAGCTAATTAAATGGGCTTTAATTAAATGATCCTCTATTTAATACAAAAACAAGGCATAAAGGATAAGTGTATCGGACGTGTCGCATCTATATACCGGATGTGTAGTATCTATATGTCCAACGTCACCGATATATAGACGCTAAAAGAACAGGATGAAATCAGACTTGCCTGAAATTACATTGCTTGTTGTGGATAAGAACAAGCAATGTAATCATCCACAACATTACTTGTTCCAGATCACAACATTGCTTGCTTTCAACAGAAAGCAGTGAACTATTTCTTCTTGCAGGCTTTCAGTTCTCTCCAAACGCTCTGTGCATCGGCATTCCGGCTGAAAGATGCCTGAAACAGTCATAAGGTTGGAAATTTCAGCCGTAACGCCGATGAACAAGGAATTCGCTGAGACCTGAAAGAACTGAAAGAATATTTTCAGATTAAATAGTGGGTATAGGATGATACTTCATTTAATTCATAACCCGAAAGAAAAAAAATAATTCTACCAACAGGTGTTATTATATTCTTTTTACCATAAAAAACTCAGCAATGTTCTCTTGGAACTTAGCCAACATATAATTAAAATAAGAGAGATAAAATATAAGTTAAACCTAAAAACAAAAAAGAGCCTATGGAACAAGAACTCACCTGACAGCAGAAATAGCCTCAAAGCTATTCTCTATTACCTATTCTTACTCTTTCAGAGAAGACTATTTTAGTTAACAACAAAATCATCAACTTTTTATGAATGAAGATCGCAAAAGAAAAGGATTCGCAAACTGCAAACTCCTCTCAGTAGTAACTATAAGTGTACTGTTCGTTGATATTGGTAATGTGCAGCTGCCCAACAGCCTCTGGTAATTCTATGAGTATAAAAGAATAACGACTTCAAATTCAAGTCAAGTTACAAATACTCAAAGAAGGCCAATCATATATGATGATATAATTCTGGACTATTAACCATTATTGCTTATTAAATCTATGTTAATGCAAAAACTTTTAATTCTATCAGTAACCGGTCTGATGCTTATGTGTAGCGGTTACATCCCTGGAATGAGTGTAAGTGCACAAAATACCACTTCGTCTAGTACACAGAACTCAAGAAAGATTTCCGGAGTAGTGACAGACACCCAAGGTGAACCGATTATCGGAGCGACTGTACTTGTAAAAGGAACAGGCATCGGTACAGCAACAGATATCGACGGCAAGTTCTCTCTGGATATTCCGTCGAATGGAAAAACCTTGGTAGTATCTTTCATTGGATTCGACGCACAGGAAATTCCTGTTACAAATAATACTACGTACAAAATACAGTTAAGCGGAACAGACTATGCTCTGGACGAGGTAGTTGTTACAGCTTTAGGTATGAAGCGTGAAAAGAAGGCGCTCGGCTATTCAGTGCAAGACGTAAAAGGGGACGCGCTTATTGAAAACCGGACTGCAAATATTGCCACATCACTGAATGGTAAGATTGCCGGTATGAATATTTCTTCAACTTCTATTCCCGGCGGTTCAAACCGCATCGTCATCCGTGGTAACAACTCTATATCCGGTAATAATATGCCGCTGGTAGTAGTGGATGGAGTGCCGTTCGACAATTCTCAAGGCGTTGACGACGTAAATACAAACTCTTGGGGTGCAGGTTATTCGGATACCGGTGACGGATTGTCTATGCTGAATCCTGATGACGTTGAATCTATTTCTGTACTGAAGGGTCCTTCGGCTACAGCCCTTTATGGTTCACGCGGTGGTAACGGTGTGATCCTGGTTACAACTAAACAAGGACAGGGCGGCAGAACTAAAGTGTCATACAACAGTAACTTTACTTTTGAAAATGTAATGATTCAACCGGAATTCCAGAATGAATACGGTCAGGGTACAGATGGAACATTTGTGGCTACCTCACGTAACTCCTGGGGTCCCAAAATGGGTACGGTTGTTACAGACTGGACAGGACAGACCCGTCCTTTGGAAGCGAAAAACAACGATTTTTCCGACTTCATGGACACCGGTACATCGTGGACCAATTCTCTTGACATCACAAGTTCCGCTGGTAAGATGAACTATCGTGTAGGCATGTCAAATACAATGCGTAAGGGTGTTATCCCGAAGAATGAGTTAAACAAAACAAACTTTTCTATTCGCGCAGGCGGCGAAATCATCAAGAACCTGACTCTCGATGCTAAATTGAACTATACTTATCAGAAAGGTCAGGGACGTCCTGAATTCTCTGCTTCAGGTTTCAACCCGATATTCGCTCTTATTTATACTCCGCGCAGCATCAACCTGCACGAGATGAAAGATGTTTTTGATAAAGACGGAAAGATTATCGACTGGTATCCCAGTATGCTTACGGTGGTAAATAACCCGTATGCACTGACTTCTCTCAGCGGTAACAAGGACGTAACCAATCGTATCAATGGTTTCGCTTCATTGACATACGAGGTTAGCAGCTGGCTGAAAGCTATGGTTCGCTTCGGCGGTGACACTTATGGCAAGAAGACCGAAAAGTGGATACGCCATGACTTGATTTCAAGTGCAGGTTATAAGGATGGTCGTTTCTCAACCAGTCAATACAATATGGCTGAATACAATGCAGATTTCCTGGTTACAGCACAAAAGGATAAGATTGCAGACTCCAAAATCTCCGGAATGCTTTCTGTTGGTGGTAACCTGATGAACCGCCAGTACAATAGTTTCTATGCCACAGCCGAAGGTTTGAACATTCCTGAACTGTATACCATTCAGAATGGTCAGTCCAAGACTACTTCGACTTCCAAATCAGAAAAAGAAGTTCAATCCCTCTATGCACTGGGACAATTGTCATGGGATAACTACCTGTTCCTCGATATAACTGTACGTAATGACTGGTCTTCCACATTACCGAAGGATAACCGCTCATTCTTCTATCCCTCATTCTCTCTGGGTTGGGTAGTGACGGATATGTTGACCAAGTTCAAAGTAGATGTTCCCAGCTGGCTTTCTTTCGCTAAAGTACGCGCATCTTATGCAGAAGCAGGAAATGACACCGATCCATATCAGCTGTTGTCTGTATTATCTACAGTTTCTAACATGGCAGGTGGCCAGATGGGCGTAGCAGAACCTTCTACGAAAGCAAACTCTAACCTTAAACCGGAGATCATCAAATCTACCGAGTTCGGTGCTGATATCCGCTTCTTCGATAACCGTTTGGGATTCGACGTTACATATTACAACAAACGTGCATACAACCAGATCATATCCATGCCTTCATCCATCACTTCGGGATATAGTGCCAAATATATCAATGCAGGACGCGTGGACAATTGGGGATGGGAACTTCAGATGAATGCCACGCCGATTCGCACACGCGACTGGAACTGGAATCTTTGGGTAAACTTCGCCAAAAACTCTTCTGAAGTCGTAGAACTTTACGAAGGAGTGGAATCCATTACATTAGCCCGCCCGATGGGACAAAACTGTTATGTCATGGCTAAAACAGGTGAACCTTACGGACAGATTTACACGAATGGTTTCAAATATGACGAAAAAGGAAACCGCCTTGTGGGTGATGACGGCAAATACATAGTAGATCCTACCCTCCGTGTTTCCGGCAATATGAACCCGGATTGGACAGCAGGTATCGGTTCTTCATTAAGATGGAAGAACTTCTCTTTCGGATTCCTGATTGATGTCCGCTATGGTGGCGATGTATATCTGCAATCTATGATGCGTCTGCAATCCAATGGCCAGACCAAAGAAACTGTTGCCGGACGTGAAGAATTCTATTCAACCGGTAAGGGATTGATTTCTCAGGGTATTAATGTAAACACAGGAGCTCCCAACACCGTTGAGCTGAATCCTACCGCTTATTGGGGACAGTTCTATGGCAACATCGGAAACTACGTTTATGATGCTACCAACGTACGCCTTCGCGAACTTAATTTCTCTTGGATATTGCCGGACAAATGGTTCAACAAGACAATCATCAGTGGTATTAAAGTCAGTGCTGTAGCCAACAACGTATGCTTCCTGTACAATAACCTTCCGGGATTCGACCCTGAATGTACATACTCTACCGGTAACGGACAGGGTGTAGAAACAGCCGCTTTGCCGTCTACCCGTTCATTTGGTTTCAATCTCAATGTTACATTCTAAAAATGAAGATAAAATGAATAAGTTATTTAAATCCATTATAAGCATTATTGGTCTTTCAATGGCCTTCGCGAGCTGTGTAGGCGATTTTGACGATATGAATACCGATCCCAACAACCCGACACCGGGTTCAGTAGATCCTAAGTTCCAGCTGATATTCATACAGGGACGTGGTATTCCGTATGCCAATCAGTGGCAACAGATAGACCAGCTGATGATCAGTACTTTCTGTGAATATTCGGCTAACGACGGACTCTCGGCTTCCGACTATAACATAGACGCACGATATGTGGACAACATTTGGGAGTTGACTTACACCGTGCTTACCAATGCCAATTCATTAATCCGGGCCAATGAGAGCAACCCTGTTCACAATAATGTCGTTCAGATGGCACGTATCTGGAAAGCGTATGCTATGTTGCGTTTAACGAATTGTATGGGAGATGTACCTTACTCTGAAGCTGCCAACGACATCGATCAGCCTAAGTATGACACTCAGAAGGACATATATTATACCATATTCGAAGAATTGAAAGATGCCGTAAGTAAACTGGATGAGTCGGCAGCCAATAATGTGGGTTCTTATGACCTTATTTATGGTGGTGACGCCACCAAATGGAAGAAATTCGCCAACTCTATCCGCCTGCGCATGGCTGTCCGTATCTCCGACGTAGATGCCGCCAAGGCTAAAACAGAAGCCGCAGCCGCCATTTCAGCAGGTGTATTCAGCAGTGACGCTGATGCCGCTTTCCTGACGCAAGGAGAAGATAAATTTGCCCAGAACCCTATTTATTATCATAAAGGTTCTTCGGTGTTGCATATGTCAACGGCTTACAAACGTCTTGTAGAAGGTATCGGTGGACAAACATGGCCTACCGCAGCCGACCGCGAAGCCAATAAGAATATCACCGAAGTTATTCTTACTGCCAAGAATGCTCCTGCAGTTGTCGATCCTCGCGCTCCGATCCACTTTGAACCCGCAGGTATCATCGAAAGCCCTGCAACTCCAAGCATGAACGGTAATTGGGACGGCACAGATCCGGGACACGTAGCTTCGGGTGTAGGTGCTGCAATGGACAATGGACAGTTTGTTAGCGACTTCTCTAAAATCGGTCCCTGGTATTATGAAACAATTGACAGAAAGTATCCTTTATTCAAGTACAGCGAACTGTGCTTCTTGAAAGCTATTGCCATCGAACTTGGCCTTGCAAGTGGGGATGCTAAAACAGAATATGAAGCCGGCGTACGCTCAAGTATGACAGAACTGGGAGTTCCGGAAAGCAAAATCGCAAATTATCTGGCTTCAACTTCTCCAAACTATTATGGAACCACAGCCAAGTATGACGATGTTACAGGAACTAACAATACACCTATGGATAAGATTCTTACCCAGAAATACATTGCTCAGTTCCAGGAATGTTCTTTTGAAACTTGGGCAGATCATCGCCAGTTCCACAAACCTACGCTTATGCCATTCGCAAGCGTAAGTTCAAGCGTCTTCAACATGAATCCTTCTGATCAGGCTAATAATACTCCAAACGCTTATATCAAGCGCATCTATTATCCTTCTTCGGAATATACCGTTAACGAAGCTAACGTGAAAGAAGCCGAAAAACGCATGGGTGGAAGCAACAGCATACAAAATAACCTATGGTGGGATATTAACTAAAAACTGATTCTTACGAAATGCGTAGTTGAGTAATTCAGCTACGCATTTTGTTATACATATAACCTCTTATCTGAAACAATATGAAAAAGATTCTTCTCTTAATTCTTATATGTTGTCTTTCTCTGTCCAATCGGGCACAAGAACAGATGAATCTTTCATCGGAAATATCCGGTAAAGCAATCAAATTACCCGGATTTGTAACCAGTCCTTATTTTGAGGAACAAGTTATCAGTTTTATCCATACTCCAGGAATCAAAGTTCATATAAATGCTCCCGCAGAAACTAAATTCGGAAAGGATAAACCCACAAAACTTGTACTATATGCACTACCGAATGGCAACAGTACAGACTGGACCATCGGGAAAATGCCGACAGAAGGTGATGACTGGCATTATCATATACAACACATAGGAGCTCAAACACGGTATATCAGAGCTACTGATCCGGAATGTAACTTCATTACGGTTTACCTGGAAGCAGACACCAAAAGCTGGGGGAGTTGGAGAAAAGCTGAACCTACACGGGATCAAAAGATTAAAGAAACCGTAGAGTATATTCTTTCTCTTTTTTCCAAGTATAATCCACATATCGAACTGAACAGCCACAGTGGAGGAGGAAACTTCATTTTCGGTTTTATGGATGCAGTTTCTGAAATTCCAGATTATGTGAAAAAAATCTCTTTCATTGACAGCAATTACAACTGGGATAATGAACGTTACGGAGATAAATTACAAAAATGGCTGGAAGCTTCTCCCGACAATCACTTATTTGTAGCTTGTTATGATGATGCTAATGCTCTGCTGGATGGAAAGCCATTTGTCTCAAAGACAGGAGGGACCTGGTACAGAACCTATTTAATGCAACGATATTTGAAAAAGAAAATGAAACGTCTGTCATGGAATAAAACCGAAAATGATAGTATTATTCATTTCACGGCAGACAACCGGCGGATTCAGTTTTACTCCCGAAAGAATCCGGAGCAAAAGATTTACCATACAATACTGGTAGAGCGAAATGGTTATATCCAATCAGTATTCTCCGGTACGAAATACGAGGAAATGGGATATCAGTTCATGGGCAGAAAGGTTTACGACATGTATCGGCAAGGTTCAGGGTCCTGGTAGACGGCAAACTATATTCTTTGAAAGCCTTACTACAGGACCCCGTACTATACAAATTGTTTAGTGATGAATCAGTTCCAATGGTAATTACAGGTTATATTCCTGATTAATCCTGCTGACCACTTGCAACTTTCCATCCTTCAGCAAAGAACGTGCATTAAAGAAATTCACGCCGTCTGCTCCTGCTTCGATAGATAGTTTTGCAGCCGTATATAGCTCTTCAGCCGTAATATCGGGAACAAATAAACCGGATACATACTTATTCTTATGGAAAGTTTCGCGCAAACCGTTTTCTATACTAAACGGTATCCATTCAAGGCTTTCCGAATAAAACGACTGATAATTCATCGGGCATACAATATCTATTTTCCAGGTAGGCCAGTCCTGATAAACTGTCATGCGGGCACGGGTGGGATAAGGAAAAACAGCCGCCGAAACCAATTTACCTTCAGAATGGGTCGCTTCTACAATCTCATTCACCAAAGAAGTGACCTCATTCAAACGGAACTGCAACCATTCCGGACTCATCCACGGAGCCTGCAAATCCAACGGAGAATAACCGAACTGTTTCTTAAACTTTTCTATTGCCACCGGATGATAGCCAAAATCATACTCGGCACGATAAGTATCTTGCTGAATCTTAAACTTGTATTTTTGTAGACGTCGTCCCAGTACAGCATCATTATAACGAATAAAATCCAGATGCACAGAAGCCAGTCCTTCCAAAGCCGCATAAGAAGCCGCCTTATCTTTCATATACTGTCGGGCCTCAGACACAGAAGGACTCAGCCATTTATAATGCTTTACATAAGGGTCATATTCATGACTGTTATAACCTATCCGGTTTACATCAAACCATTCGGGATGCGCCAACGCCGCAGAATCCCCGGGAGCATTCACAGTAAACATCCACGCATGCACTTTTGCACCCTGATAGGACTTGGCAGCCTCAATATAACGCGCCACTTCTTCCGGTGAGCCACACATATAATAATTCTTAATACCGGCCTCATCGAGAGGCTTCATCCAGAGAATCAGAGACTCCACCGTGGCACTTTTATCCACATCGTCCCAAACTCCCAAAGCAACCTTTTGTTCTTGGTTTTGAACTTTCTTTTTTTTACCGGCTGATAACGGCTGAACAGCCAAACTGAAAATGCACGCAAATGCTGCACATAAATAAGTAAATTTCATGATGATGATTTTTTTGGTTCACAGCAAAGATAATATATCTTCTATATAAATAAGGTGAATATCTGATTATTTGCAAATTATTAATTATAATGCTAAAAATAATAAAATAAGTGTTTTTGATATTAAAATAAAATCTATCTTTGTTGCTACGAATATCCCCCTTAACAATAATACTATTATGAAGAAACTTCTGCTACTGATCTTTTTATTGTGCAGTACCTTCTGGTGTCAGGCACAAACAGACCGGGTTATTTTGGGTGACGAACAAACTTCCGAGTATTTTCCCATCCTGAAAGATAAGAAAATCGCTATATTCTCCAATCATACAGGAATGATAGGAGACAAACATTTATTGGATGTCCTTTTAGAAAACAAGTTCAATGTAGTTGCCATTTTCTCGCCCGAACATGGTTTCCGTGGAGATGCGGATGCAGGCGAGCATGTATCCAGTTCGGTGGACTCTAAAACAGGGGTGCCAATTCTTTCTCTTTATGAAGGGAAGGATAAAAAGCCAAGTAAGGCTTCGATGCAGAAATTTGATATTCTGATAGTAGATATACAGGACGTAGGATTACGTTTTTACACCTATTACATAACGATGTGCCGGCTAATGGATGTCTGTGCGGAATATAATAAGAAAGTTTTGTTATTAGACCGTCCTAATCCGAATGGGCACTATGTAGATGGACCGATTCTGGATATGAAATATAAATCAGGTGTGGGATGGTTGCCGATTCCTATTGTACACGGAATGACATTAGGGGAACTTGCACTAATGATTAATGGAGAAGGTTGGTTGCCTGGTTCACGCAAATGTGATCTGGCAGTGATCAAATGCAAGAATTATACACATCAGACTAAATATCAGTTGCCAATTCCCCCATCTCCTAACTTACCGAACATGAAGTCGATATATCTGTATCCGGCTACATGCTTTTTCGAGGCAACTCCCGTCAGCTTGGGTAGAGGAACTTCACTCCCATTTCAGGTTTATGGGCATCCCAATATGACCGGATATAGCTACAGTTTCACCCCAAGAAGTATTCCCGGAGCAAAGAATCCGCCGCAGCTGAATAAACTGTGCCATGGAGTAGACCTAAGCAATATGAGTGATGAAGAAATCTGGAAACAAGGTGTAGATTTATCTTATGTCATCGATGCATATCGTAATCTGAATCTGGATGATCATTTCTTCCGTCCATTCTTTGAATTGCTGGTAGGAAGGGATTATGTACGGAAAATGATAAAAGAAGGAAAAAGTGCCGATGAAATTAAAGCTATGTGGAAAGATGACGTTGAGAAATTCAAGGTGCAACGCAAACCATATCTGCTTTACGAAGAATAAATTCATGTACTATTATAAATCATAAATCAACCCTATGAGCCCGATATCTGTAATCATTACTATTGCCGCTTATTTCGTGATCTTGTTCACTATATCTTATATAGCCGGCAGAAAAGCCGACAATGAAGGTTTTTTTGTTGGTAACCGTAAATCGGCCTGGTATGTTGTGGCATTTGCCATGATTGGATCCAGCATCTCCGGAGTGACGTATGTATCAGTACCGGGTATGGTGGCTGCCAGTAGTTTCGGCTACCTGCAAATGGTATTGGGATTTGTTGCGGGACAGTTCATTATAGCATTCGTATTGACGCCACTGTTCTACCGGATGAACCTGGTATCCATCTATGAATATCTCGAAAATCGTTTTGGTATGTCTTCCTATCGGACAGGCGCATGGTTCTTCTTCATCTCTAAGATGCTGGGAGCCGCGGTACGTTTGTTCCTCGTATGTCTGACACTTCAACTGCTGGTATTCGAACCGTTTGAATTACCATTTATTTTGAATGTGACCATTACCGTAGCATTAGTATGGCTCTATACGTTCCGGGGTGGAGTAAAATCTCTGATCTGGACAGATTCACTCAAAACATTCTGTCTGGTGGTATCCGTAGTTCTCTGCATCAGTTATATTGCTTCCGATCTCAATCTGTCGCTTAGCAGCATGATCAGTACAATAGCCGATAGTGACATGTCACGCATCTTCTTCTTTGACGATGTAAACAGTAAACAATATTTCTTCAAACAATTCTTTGCCGGGGCATTCACTATGATCGCCATGACAGGACTGGATCAAGACATGATGCAACGTAACCTCAGCTGCAAGAACTTCAAAGATTCACAGAAAAATATGATTACGAGTGTTATATCACAGTTCTTCGTAATTCTGTTGTTCCTGATGCTGGGAGTATTGCTTTATATCTTCGCTGGTAACCAAGGCATTCAGGTAGAAAAGAGCGATGAACTCTTCCCATTGATAGCCACCGGTAACTACTTTCCTGCAATTGTAGGTATCTTGTTCATCATCGGACTTATTTCTTCGGCTTATTCCGCCGCCGGCTCAGCACTGACAGCTTTAACAACTTCCTTTACAGTGGATATCCTCGGGACAAAAGGCAGGACGGAAGAAGAAATCGTAAAGATACGCAAGCGGGTACATATTGGTATGGCTGTAATTATGGGTATCACGATATTCGTATTCAACCTATTGAATAACACAAGTGTAATCGATGCCGTATATATACTGGCAAGTTATACATACGGCCCCATTCTCGGATTATTCGCATTCGGTATATTCATGAAGCAACAGGTTCGCGACAAATATATCCCATTGGTAGCCATCCTTTCCCCTATCCTTTGCTTCATCCTGCAAAAGAATTCGGAAGCCTGGTTCAATGGATATCAGTTCAGCTACGAACTACTGATATTCAACGCTCTGTTCACGTTTATCGGACTCTGCCTATTGATCAGAAAAGATAAGAACTAATAATTAACTTAATACATCATCCATGAATGTAAGACTTCATTTTTTGTTCACTTTGCTCACCGCCTCCCTGATCCCCCAGACGGGAGGCGCGCAAGAGCTTCCGACGGATGTCCGCCAGGAAATCGGTAAGTTTCTGGACGCAACCGCACGGAAAGAGGTTTCCGTAGGACGCATCCGGATTGACTCTGTCGCCATTGAAGAAAATACGTTGCAATTATTCGCTAACATGAACTGTGCATATATTCCTTTCCGGGAAGATAATGTGACAGAGATTTATCAAGGTGTGCAGGCACTGCTTCCGGCAGAGTTTTCAAAATACAACCTGCAAATCCGCACGAATAAGCGTAGCATTGAAGAATTAATCCCCCAAGCACTACGCAGCAAAAAGGACAAAAAAGCCAAAACATTCAATCCTGCCGGGATAAAACCTTTAGTTACGGCCCTTTCTACCCCCTATACCCCTACAAATGGCCTAAAGAACCGTCACATTGCCTTGTGGCAGAGTCACGGCTTCTATTATGAGCCCAAACTGACACGTTGGGAATGGCAACGCGCCCGCATCTTCCAGACGGTGGAGGATTTATATACGCAAAGTTATGTACTGCCTTTCCTGGTTCCCATGTTGGAGAATGCAGGAGCTAATGTGCTGATGCCCCGTGAACGGGATAGCCAAATAGCAGAAGTTGTCGTAGACAATGACGGTTGTCTTCACTCCCGTTCCGTTTATACAGAAAAGATAGGCGATAAGAACTGGATGCAAGGTACCGGTGAAGGTTTCGCCCATCTGCGCGATCAATATATCAATTTTGAGAACCCATTCCGTGAAGGAACTTTCCGCACTGTCGAGACGGTGAAAGGTAAGAAGGAGAAAGAAAGTACTGCCGAATGGATTCCTGAACTCCCGTCAACCGGACAGTACGCTGTTTATGTATCCTATAAATCATTGCCAAATAGTACGGATGATGCCCTTTACACCGTTTATCACAAAGGAGGAGTATCCCAATTCAAAGTGAACCAACAGATGGGTGGCGGCACCTGGATTTATCTGGGTACATTTGGTTTTGATGCCGGAAAAAGCGATGCCGGAAAAGTCGTTTTAAGCAACCGTTCTGAGAAGGCCGGACGTATCGTTACCGCTGATGCCGTAAAAATCGGAGGTGGTATGGGAAATATAGCACGCCGTATCTCTGATGCAGGTGCCACAGAGAATATTAAAAGTTCTCAAGCTACAGGAGCTACGAGTTACGAGCTACAAGCTACAGGTGCTTTGCAGCATGACGGCGCAGCCAACTCGTCACTATATGAGGTAAGCGGTTATCCCCGTTTCTGCGAGGCAGCACGCTATTGGCTTCAATGGGCAGGTATTCCGGACAGTGTCTATTCCGACAGTCAAGGTAAGAATGACTATACAGACGATTACAAATGTCGTGGTATCTGGGTGAATTACCTTGCCGGTGGTTCTGCGGTTAACCCGACAGAACAAGGACTGAATATCCCGGTAGATATGGCTTTCGCCTTCCATTCAGATGCAGGAACCACGCTAAACGATTCCATCATCGGAACACTGGGTATCTACTATACCAAAGTTGACAATGAAGAATACGCTAACGGAGCATCCCGCTATCTGGCACACGACATGACAGACCTGATTCAGTCAAATATCGTACGGGATATCCGCAGCCTATACGAACCGGATTGGACACGCCGCGGTATGTGGAACCAATCCTACTACGAAGCACGTGTGCCCCGTGTACCCACTATGTTGCTGGAATTACTTTCTCACCAGAACTTTGCAGACATGCGTTATGGTTTAGATCCACGTTTCCGTTTTACGGTAAGCCGTGCAATCTATAAAGGTATGCTGCAATTCATTTGCTCGCAATACCACATGGACTATATCGTTCAGCCGTTGCCTGTCGACAATATGGCATTGAAAATGGCAGGCGAGAATGAAATAGAGTTGACCTGGCAACCCGTAGCCGACCCACTGGAGCCAACGGCAAATGCTGAAAAATATATAGTTTATACCCGCATCGGAGATGGCGATTTCGACAATGGTGTGTTGGTAGATAAGAATACCTATCGCACTGCCCTCCCTGCCGGCATGGTATGCAGCTATAAAGTAACTGCCGTCAACAAGGGCGGAGAAAGTTTCCCGTCCGAAATACTCTCTGCAGGACGTGCACTTAATAGTTATAAGCGATTAACGATGAGTGATAAGCAAACAAACGCTAATCACTCAGATATCGTACTGATAGTAAACGGCTTCGACCGCATCAGTGCTCCGGCAGATTTTGTTGCACCTGCTCCCGGTGATACTTTACTTGCCGGTTTCTTAGATGATCTAGACCACGGCGTACCTTATCTGAAAGATATCAGCTACATCGGTAAGATGAAAGAATACCGTCGTTCCATTCCATGGATGGACGACGATGCTTCCGGCTTCGGCGACAGCTATGGCAATTACGAAGATAAAGTAATCGCCGGAAACACATTCGATTATCCCGCTATTCATGGAGCCGCTATTTTGAAAGCCGGATATTCTTTCATATCTTGCAGCGATGAAAGTGTGGAAAATAAGACAATGAACCTGAACGACTATAAGTATGTAGACCTGATATTGGGTAAAGAGTGTCAGACTAAAATGGGACGTGGCGGTGTGAAGCCGTTAGAGTTCAAAACATTCAGCCAGCCTATGCAGGAAGCTATCACCGCATATTGCGGACAAGGCGGAAACATCTTCGTCTCGGGCGCTTATGTAGGAACCGACCTTTGGGACAATCGTCTTGCCCCAGCTCAGGAGTCCGATAAGAAATTTGCAACAGAAGTCCTGAAATATAAGTGGCGCGTGGGGCAGGCAGCTACAGAGGGTAAGGTGAAATGTGTAGCTTCACCGTTCCCCGCCCTTTCAGGCAACTATACATACCATAATGAACTGAATGCAGACAGCTATGTGGTAGAATCACCGGATGCCATCGAACCGGCAACAAAAGACACATACACCGTAATGCGCTATTCGGAAAACAACCTGAGCGCCGGAGTAGCTTATAAAGGCGACTACAAGACCTGTATACTGGGCTTCCCGTTCGAAGCATTACGTACCACCGCTGAAAGAGAAGCGTTGATGAGTGCCATCCTGACATTCTTCAATGAAAAAACAGATTCATTCAAGCAATAACATACTAAAACCAATCATCATCTATGAAGCGAAGACTTTTAATAATGTTCCTGTTGGGGTGCCTGCTACCGTTCGCGGTACAGGCACAACATGGCACATTCCGTTTTGCGCAAATTACGGACATCCATTTCAGCCCCAACAAACCCAACCCGACGGAAGACTTACTACGTTCCGTCGCGCAAATAAATGCGACAGACAGTATTGACTTTGTTTTGGTTACGGGCGATATCACTGAAGAAGGCGACCGTGCCACTATGCTGAAAGTCAAAGAGACATTGGATTTACTGAAAGCGAAGTATTACATGGTCCTCGGCAACCATGAAACCAAATGGAGCGACTCCGGTTGTACTGCCTTCGGTGAGATATTCGGCGGCGAACGCTTTGAATTCGAGCATAAAGGCATCCTGTTTCTGGGTTTCAACTCCGGACCGTTGATGCGTATGGCTTACGGACATGTCGTTCCGCAGGACATCCGTTGGATGACGGAAGAAATGGATAAGTTTGGAAAAGACAAACCGGTTATACTCGTCACACACTATCCGTTACTGGACGGAGATGTTGATAACTGGTATGAAGTAACAGATGCAGTGCGCCCCTATAACATTCGTTTGTTCATCGGCGGGCACTATCACCGTAACCGGGATTTGCGTTATGATGGCATTCCGGGTATTTTGATGCGCAGCAACCTGCGTGATAAAGATGGAAAACCGGGATATGGCATCTATGATATAACGAAAGATTCGATCCTCGTCTACACTCAACGCATTGGCGAACCGAAAAAGCAATGGGCTGCTTTCTCGCTGATTCAGCCCTATTATGATCGTAATGGAAAAGCAGAGAAATACCCCGACTTTTCAGTCAACACAGAATACCCGAATGTGAAAAAACAGTGGGTAGTGCAAACCGGTACAGGCATCTATTGTTCGCCTACAGTAGAAAAAGACAAGGTGTTCGTCGGAGACGATATGGGTTATCTGACTTGCTATGCCTTGAAGAATGGAAAGAAACTATGGAACTTCCAATCCGGCAAACGCATTGTAGGCACTCCGGCTGCGGCAGACGGTGTAGTCGTATTCGGTTCTGCCGACCGTAACATCTACGGTCTGAACAGCAAAGACGGAAAACTGCTGTGGACTGTAAAAGCAAAAAGCCCGGTACTGGGTGCGGTAACCATTGAAAATGGAATTGCCTACATTGGTGCCAGCGATTCTACTTTCCGTGCTATTGATATCCATACAGGCAAAGTCGTCTGGGCATATACCGGTGTGAAAGGATACATTGAAACCAAGCCACTGGTAACAGCCGACAAAGTGATCTTCGGTGCCTGGGACAATACCCTCTATGCATTGAATAAGGCAGACGGCAAGGAATTATGGAAGTGGACAGGCGGTTTAACGCGCATGCACTTCTCACCCGCAGCCGTATGGCCGGTAGCTGCAGAAGGCAAAGTATTTATCACCGACCCGCAACGTGCCATGACGGCTATCAATATAGAAAATGGAGAAACAATATGGCGCACTTTCCAGTCTATGGTACGTGAAACGATTGGTTTATCGGAAGACGGAACGCGCGTATTCAGCAAGACTATGAACGACAGTATTGTCTGCTATGCCACACAAGGAGATCAACCCCGTGAATTATGGGCAAGTAACGTCGGCTTCGGATACGAACATGCACCCTCTATGCAAGTGGAAAAGGGAGGTGTAATGTTCGGCAGTACCAAGGAAGGATTGATCTTTGCTTTGGAAGCCCAGACAGGTAAAGTCTTGTGGAAACATAAGATAGGTAACTCACTGATCAATACCGTAGTGCCGCTGAACGGGCAACAGGTATTGTTCACCGCCACCAGTGGCGAAGTAGGACTGCTACGAGTTAAAAATTAAAGAATTAATAATTAAAAGCAATATAGGACATTATGAATAAAATCAATTGCTTCGTTCCTTTCTCAGGAGCTGCACAAGCGGAAAAGACAGTAAAAGGCCTGCAAGAAACCGGCTTAGTGAATAACATTTATCTGCTCGCCCTACCGGACGTTACAGAAAACCTGCCCGGATGCAGTACCCTGCACATGCAATCCATCCAGTCCAGTGCGGCCATAAGAGACATAGCCGGACATAGCGATGCAGAATATACGCTGATCTATACAAAATATACGACACTCGAACTGGGTTTATTCGCCCTGGAGCGTATGATACACATTGCTGAAGACAGCGGTGCAGGCATGGTATATGCTGACCGCTACCAGGTAAAGGAAGGCAAGCAAACCAATGCCCCGGTGATCGATTATCAATTCGGCTCATTGCGCGATGATTTCGACTTCGGTTCCGTACTGTTATTCCGTACGGATGCATTCAAGGAAGCCGCCGCCCGCATGAATGAAGACGAATATAAATTTGCCGGGCTTTATGACCTTCGCCTGAAAGTAAGCCAGAACGAAAGCCTGGTACACATCAATGAGTATCTGTACAGCGAAATCGAAGATGATACCCGCAAGAGCGGCGAGAAGATATTCGATTACGTGGATCCTAGAAACCGCGACCGCCAGATTGAAATGGAACAGGCTTGTACCGCGCATCTGAAAGAAATCGGCGGCTATCTGGCACCTGAATTCAAACAAATAGAATTCTCAGCAGGTAACTTTGAATATGAAGCTTCGGTTATCATCCCTGTACGCAATCGTATCCGTACCATCCGCGATGCCATTCATTCGGTATTGAAGCAGAAGACCGACTTTAAGTTCAACCTGATTATCATCGACAACCACTCTACGGACGGGACCACAGAAGCTATTGACGAATTCAAGAACGACGAACGCCTCATCCATATCATCCCCGAACGCAATGACCTAGGTATTGGCGGTTGCTGGAATATGGGGGTACATCATCCCAAGTGCGGTAAGTTCGCCGTGCAACTGGACAGCGACGATGTATACAAGGATGAAAACACACTGACTATCATGGTTCGCGCTTTCTATGAACAGAATTGCGCCATGGTGGTAGGTACCTATATGATGACAGACTTCAATATGAACATGATTGCTCCGGGTATTATCGACCACAAAGAATGGACACCCGAGAACGGACGCAACAACGCACTCCGCATCAACGGTCTGGGCGCTCCGCGTGCTTTCTATACTCCGGTACTGCGTGAAGTGAAAGTTCCGAACACCAGCTATGGTGAAGACTATGCACTGGGATTGAACTTCTCCCGCCAATACCAGATCGGCCGTGTGTATGACGTAGTTTACCTGTGCCGCCGCTGGGACGACAACTCGGATGCTTCACTGGATATCGTGAAAATGAATGGTCATAATCTGTATAAAGACCGCATCCGTACCTGGGAGCTCCAGGCACGTGTGGCCATGAATAAAAAAGGATAACTATGAACCAAACCATAAACAATCTACTCATCGAGCAACTTGCCTCCTGGGAAACGGCACGTAACAACTACGCTGCCCTCAGCGGTGTGCAGGTGAAGGAACTGGATGTAAACGGCATTCCTTATAAGGTACAGTTCAATCCCGCACGTATCGTCTCTTCGGGAGCTAAAGTAGATGCCCGGTCCATCAAGGAACGCAAATGTTTCCTCTGCCCGACCAACTTGCCGCCGGTGCAGAAAGGGATTCCGTTCGAAGGACATTATAATATCCTGGTCAATCCGTTCCCTATCTTTCCCCGCCACCTGACGATACCGGAAGTGGCACACGTGAACCAGCGCATAGCCGTCCGTTTCAAGGATATGCTGGCATTGGCACAGACGTTAACGGATTACACGATATTCTATAATGGTCCCAAGTGCGGTGCCTCCGCCCCCGACCATGCTCACTTCCAGGCAGGCAACAAAGGTTTCATGCCTATTGAGAAGGACTGGCGCGGACAGATAGCAGGCAAAGTGGCAGATTACGGTGAAGCTACCCTCTGGTACCTGAATGACGTTCCCCGTGCAACGCTGGTCATCGAAGCAACCAATAAGAAACATGCCGCCGCCCTGTTCGATATCATTTACCACTCACTGGACATCAAACCGGGAGATGACGAACCGATGATGAATGTATTGGCATGGTATGAAGATGAGAAATGGATCGTATGCGTATTTCCACGTGAGAAGCATCGTCCGGCTTGCTATACAGCCGAAGGAGATGCCAATTTATTGAGCAGTCCTGCATCCGTAGACCTCGGCGGAGTGTTTATCACACCGGTCGAAAAAGACTTTCTCAAGATCACAGCTGAAGATATAGCCCAGATCCTGAGTGAGGTATCGCTTTCCGCCGAAGACTTCCATCGGGTGCGTCAGCGTATTAAAGAGAAGATATTAAGATAGTAATTAATAAGATAATATGAAAGAGCCCAAAGTACACGTAGGCATATTGTTCGAACCGCAAATAGAGTTTATCCTGCTGAATCCGTACCACATCAACGGTATGGAAATCAGTGGTAAGCAGGTTGTGACCTACAACGAAGACAGGATACTGTGGAACGGACGCCTTTATGACGAGCTTCTATTTGAACCCGTAAACGAAGCCACCGACGCTTTCGAACTGCTCGACGTCACCATCGGCATCAACTTCCACTGGGAGCGTAAAGAAGACCAGCGCTTCCTGGGTTCCCTGAAAATTATTGTGGAGAACCAGAAGCTGACAGCTATCAATGTCATTCACGTAGAAGATTACCTGACCAGCGTAATCTCCAGTGAGATGAGCGCAACGGCTTCATTAGAGCTGTTGGAGGCACATGCCGTGATTTCACGAAGCTGGCTCCTTGCAATTGACAATTCAATTGACAATTCCTTACGGCATGACAGCGCAGCACCCAATAACGCAGCCAATTGTCAATTGTCAACTGTCAATTGTCAATTGAAGTGGTATGAGCGCGACGCCCATACCCGTTTCGACGTCTGTGCAGACGACCATTGCCAGCGTTATCAAGGCATCACCCGCGCCTCCACCGAAATCGTAAAGCAAGCTATCGCTGCCACCCGCGGACAAGTATTGACGTCTGACGGTAAGATATGTGATGCCCGCTTCTCCAAATGCTGCGGCGGTGCATTCGAAGAATTCCAATATTGCTGGGAAGATACGCCCCATCCGTATCTCCGGAAACAACGCGACTGGAGAGGGGAAGCTGGTAGCTCGTCACTTATAGCTGATTCACCCCTTCCCGACCTGACGGATGAACAGGAAGCGGAAACATGGATTCGTACCTCTCCACCGGCCTTCTGTAACACCACAAATAAGAGAATCCTTTCGCAGGTGCTGAACAATTACGACCAGGAAACCACCGACTTCTATCGCTGGAAAGTAGTTTACACCCAGGAAGAGCTTTCCGCACTGATCCTGAAACGTTCGGGCATCGATTACGGGCAAATCATTGATCTTGTTCCTATCGCCCGTGGAACTTCAGGTCGCCTCTGGAAACTGAAAATCGTAGGAACCAAACGGACGCTCACCATCGGCAAAGAACTGGAGATACGCCGTACGCTGTCCACTTCCCATCTCTACAGTTCCGCATTCATAGTAGGTAAGGAAGACGTCTCTCCCGAAGGTATCCCCGGACGCTTCATCCTCACCGGAGCTGGTTGGGGACACGGCGTAGGCTTGTGCCAGATCGGCGCCGCCGTCATGGGCGAGGAAGGATATAAGTATGACGCAATACTGCTACACTATTACATAGGCGCAAGTATCGAGAAGCTATATGACTAATCTAACAAAACAATAAACAATATCATGAACAGTACAAAAAGAATATCACCGTGGGCATGGGTACCTACCTTATACTTTGCACAAGGCATCCCCTACTTCATAGTCAACAACATCTCGGTACTAATGTTTGCCAAGATGGGTGTTCCCAATGGAGAGATGGCTTTGTTTACGAGTTTGCTGTATCTGCCCTGGACCATCAAGCCCTTCTGGAGCCCGTTCATCGACATCATCAAGACCAAACGATGGTGGATCATCTCCATGCAAATCCTGATGTCGATAGCATTCATTCTGTTGACACTGTCCATTCCGAAACCGGATGAAGCGACGATAGCTGCCGGAACAACTCCCATCAGCATGTTCACCATCACGCTGATTCTGTTTATCATTACAGCGTTCGCCTCGGCCACGCACGATATTGCCGCCGACGGCTTCTATATGCTGGCATTGAAGCAAAGCGACCAGGCAGCATTCGTCGGCATCCGAAGCACCTTCTACCGCCTTGCATCCATCTTCGGACAAGGAGTACTCGTAGCCATAGCCGGCGCCATCGAGCTGAGGTACAAAGACATTCCACTGTCATGGACCATCACAATGCTGGTTACAGCCGTCATGTTCAGTTTGGTAACTTTCTATCACCTCTTTGCAATACCCAAGCCTACCTCTGACAAGTCTGTGCTGACACCGGGAACAGCCAGTGCAAAAGCCATATTCCAAGAGTTCGGACGCACGTTCGCCACTTACTTCACCAAACCCGGCGTATGGCTGGCCATCGCGTTCATGCTGCTTTATCGTCTTCCCGAAGCATTCCTCATCAAGATGTGCATGCCTTTCCTGGTAGCTTCTAAAGAGGCAGGAGGTCTGGAACTTTCCACGGCAGAAGTAGGTATTGTATATGGCACTATCGGAGTAATGTTCCTCACCGTAGGCGGTATCCTGGGCGGATTATTCGCATCGCGCATCGGACTGAAGAAATCCATCTGGTGGATGGCAGCGTGCATGACACTTCCCTGTCTGACCTTCGTCTATCTCGCCATCGGCCAGCCCGATAACCTGTTTGCCATCTCAACGGCCATCGCCATCGAGCAGTTCGGTTACGGATTCGGATTCACGGCCTATATGCTTTATATGATGTACTTCTCCGAAGGAGAGTTCAAGACGTCGCACTACGCCATCTGTACCGCTTTCATGGCACTGAGCATGATGATTCCGGGCATGTTCGCAGGTTACCTTCAGGAAGCGGTCGGTTACGTCAATTTCTTCTGGATCGTAATACTCTGCTGTGCCGCCACTATTGTGGTCACGGTGTTTGCCGACAGGAAGATTGACCCGACATACGGGAAGAAGTGATAAGTGATAAAGTGATAAAAAAGAACGATTCATTATGAAAAAGTATATTCTCCTCTGTGTCCTCTGCTTCCTCTGTGGTGCATCGCAGGCACAAAAGATTCGGATAAAGACAGGCATCGAAGTCCTGAAAGACCAGAACTTCAAGTGCCTGGAAGGTAAACGTGTAGGTCTGATTACCAACCCCACCGGAGTGGATAATCAGATGAAATCCACCATTGACATTCTGCACGAAGCACCGAATGTGAATCTGGTCGCCCTCTTCGGCCCGGAGCACGGGGTTCGCGGTGACGTGCATGCCGGCGACCACGTGACGGACATCCGCGATGCCAGCACCGGACTGCCCGTCCGTTCCCTTTACGGCAAAACCCGCAAGGCTACGCCGGAGATGCTGAAAGACATTGACGTATTGGTCTACGATATCCAGGACATCGGTTGCCGCTCATTCACCTATATCAGTACAATGGGGCTGGCTATGGAAGCAGCGGCCGAAAACGGTAAAGAATTTATCGTATTGGACCGCCCCAACCCGGTAGGCGGACTCAAGATAGAAGGCAATCTGGTAGAAGATGATTGCATTTCCTTTGTCAGTCAGTTCAAGATTCCGTACCTTTACGGGCTCACTTGCGGTGAGCTGGCACTGATGCTGAACGGAGAACGGATGATGGCGGCACCGTGCAACCTGCACGTTGTGAAGATGAAAGGCTGGAAACGCAAGATGGACTATGTACAGACGGGGTTACAATGGGTACCCTCTTCTCCGCATATTCCCCATCCGCACTCGGCTATATTCTATCCCGTAAGCGGCATTCTGGGTGAACTGGGATACATATCCATCGGAGTAGGCTATACGATACCGTTCCAGATGTTTGCCGCACAATGGGTAGAAGCAGAAAAACTGGCGGAACGTCTGAACGCATTGAACGTGCCGGGTGTTAAGTTCAGGCCGATGTATCTGAAACCCTTCTATTCCGTAGGTAAGGGCGAATTGCTGCAAGGCGTACAGGTACACATCATGGATGTGCAGAAAGCCCCGCTGAGCGACATCCAATTCCTGGTGATGCAGGAAATCGCAGCGCTCTATCCCGACCGTGCCGTATTTGAGCATGCCGACAAGGGACGTTTCCGCATGTTCGACATGGTAAGCGGCTCGGAAGAGATACGCAAGCGGTTCTCACAGCGCAACCGGTGGGAAGATGTGCGCGACTATTGGTATAAGGATGCTGACGACTTCCGCCGGTTGTCGAAGAAGTACTACCTGTACAAGTAGGGAACAGTAAACGCTTCTTACACCCAAAGAGGCCATAAAGACATGCGTATGTCATGAGTGGTGAGATACGCATCTCACCACAGGTGACATCGGGGCGACATCAGAGTAGCCCCACAGCACACCCTGACAGGGGTACAGGCAAAAGAGGAAAAGAATGATAAGGAAAAGAAAGGCGAAAGCACTATGGTAAAAAGTAGCTACACTTCGTTTTTGCGGGAAATAAGGGGACTTATTCCGCAAGATAGGATATACACCGACGAACTGCGCCGGTTGGCATGGGGAACAGATGCGGGTTTCTACCGTCTTATCCCACAAATCGTGATTCGTTCGGGCAGCGAAGAGGAAATCTCCAACCTGTTGAAACTTGCCGACCGTTACGGTCTGCCGGTGACGTTTCGTGCCGCAGGAACCAGTTTGTCCGGTCAAGCCATTAGCGACTCTATCCTGATAGTAGCCGGAAAGCACTGGGAGAAGTACAGCATTTCTCCCGATCATGAACAGATCACCTTGCAACCGGGCATCATCGGCCAGCGGGTCAACGAGATTCTCGCGCCCTACGGACGTAAGTTTGCTCCGGACCCGGCAAGCGTGAAATCGGCCATGGTAGGCGGCATCGTCATGAACAACGCCTCGGGCATGAATTGCGGCACACATGCCAATAGTGACAAGGTACTTCTCTCCGCCCGCATCGTATTGGCGGACGGCACCGTGCTGGATACAGGGGACGACATTTCGCGCGCCGCCTTCGAAGTCACCCACCCTGATTTCCTTAACCGCATCCGCGAACTGCGCGACCGGATACGTGCCAACGAAGAACTCGCCGCACGCATCCGCTACAAATACTCCATCAAGAACGTAACCGGACTGAACCTCCTGCCATTCGTCCGCTTCGACGACCCGTTCGATATTATCGCCCATCTGATGGTAGGCTCGGAAGGCACGCTCGCGTTCCTTTCGCAAGTCACCATGCGCACCGAGTACGACTATCCGCACAAGGCAAGCGCCATGCTCTATTTTACCAGCATCAAGGATGCTTGCCGGGCAGTGGTGGCGATGAAGGAGCTTAATTCTTCATTTATTGTGAAGGGCGCCGAACTGCTGGACTACAAGAGCCTATCTTCGGTAGAAGACCCTATATATATAAGGTATAAGGCGCAAACAGAACCGTTGCGTTTTGCAATCAAAGACACTTCAAGCCCCCTGTATGGTTATTTCCTCTACAGGGGGCTTGAAAAATATTTGTTCCCAGCCGGAGATGCTTGATGTTTCTAATCTCCGAGTTTTCTTTATACCTCTACCGCGACCACCTCGTTGCGGAGCACGTACCACAAGAACCCGGAGACATGCTTATGTCCTATCTTCCGAAGCAGTTCTATGTAGCTCTTCACCTGCGTGGCATGCTCCGGGCGTGGCTTAGCAAACTTGTAGTCAACCACGATCGTCTTCTCGTCGTCGCTCATGACGCGGTCCGGTCGTTGCTCTATGGTCGTCCCGTCGGCGGGATTGTACTGGAGGATGGAGCACTCGTTATAGAGTTTCCATCCTGGGCGAAACCACTCGGCCACGGTGGGATTGGCGAGTGAGGCTTCCACCTGTTTCCGCAGTTGTGCGATGAGCCGATCGTCCGTGATGATACCGTCCGAAACCAGTTGGCTGATGTGTGGTTCGATGTCCTCCTCTGTGCGGATAGAGGAGAAGAGCTGGTGGAGAATGGTGCCCATCTTGATATAGCTCGTGGGCGCGTCCGTCTCCTCGCCGCGCACAAACTCCTCACTCTTGTTGCTCTGTCGGAAGCCGATTGGCGTCTTGTGGGTCTCAATTCTGATCTCCTGCGTCTCCGAGGGCGACTCAAAGGGGTTGTCGCTTGCCGTCTTGTCTCCTTTGCCCACGATGTCCTCACCCTCCAGCGTGCCATAGACCAGTTCCAGCGCCTCTTCGGTTTGATCCTTTCCCTGGAATGAGCAGTCGGCCCCCAAGTCGGCTGCCACCTGCTCGAGGCATAGTTCCAAACCCTGACTGCGCTGCGATGTCAGTCCTGTAAACTTCTTCTTCTGATTCT
>OHCS01000152.1_pt1 | contig 45306 bp, 55 predicted proteins | sample 1566741 | NCBI WGS metagenome assembly OHCS01 (sample SAMEA3879604, study PRJEB24766) | human gut metagenome | biome: human-associated habitat; feature: feces | place: USA | collected 1985/1987 | reverse complement strand
TTTGCCCGTGACGATACTGAACCATCATCAAGGAACCACATACAGAAGCCAAACTACCCCATAGCCTAAAGTACAGGAATTGTCAGGTGCCTTGTTCCTGCACTGTCAGTAGTCATTTCAAGCGCCTGCTATACCCAGTAGCTCTTTGGTATGCGCAGCCATACAGCCTAGTGCACTTTTATTCCAGGCTGCGTACCGCTGAAGGTTGATCTGACTGTATATGGAGTTGAAGATCTGGAAGCACCAACAGCAGCAAAAATATCCCGTTTGTAATTCAGATACTTGAACTGCTTCCTGGAATGTATGCACTGAATGCCGCCCTAGCTGTTTCTGCAGGAGTCGCCCATAAGTGTACCAAGCAGCGCCTGCTTCTGGTCCTATGTGTACACAGCACCTACACCGGCCAGGTACTATCCGACCTTGAGCTAACCGGCAAGCTTCACAGTTCCGTCAGCCATGTACATCTTATGGTTCTTTGTCGGATAGGATGACGTTGTGTGTCTTGTCTGACTCCTGCCGCCATAACAGCTGAGGGCATTCTATGTGAATATGTTCAGGATATCCTACGTTCTGGCTCTGTAGGTGAACCAGTCAGTTACCTGTCTCCATACCCATTCCTTACGCTACTTATCCCAGGACATAACGTACTACGGTATGTGTTTCTAGCATATGGTAGCGATACTTTTCTAACCGTGTATAGTAAGAATGTTCTGCATGGCAGGGAAGCAGCCGTGCTCTCCACCGGACTTCGGCACACCTGATGCATCGTACCCCTCAGTGCCTCGTGCGCTCATCTTGGACTATGCGAGGTGCTTGAGAGGCATGTAGTAGGCGACGCCTGTGAAGACGTTCTTGATCGTGCGCCCTGACTACGGATCGTACACGTCCTAGGACCATGGAACATTGTTCTTCTTCATGAGGTCCTTGACATACTTGAGCCTTGATTGTCCCTTGGGCATGAACTGCGGCATCACTATGGGCTTGCCTGTCTTGGCTGCCACTTTGCCGAGTCCTGCCTGCATGAGCTGCGAGGGGTTGGTGTTGCCGAGGCAGACGCACTTGCCGTTTCTGCGCGTGAGCACATATCCTGTAGGCACTGTAGGGCAGTACACATCGAATGTTCCCTGCTATGTGTACCAGTCTGTGCTCTTTATGTGCAGTGCATGGTGTCCGGCTACAAGCGGATACTGATCGTCTGTCGTAGGTACGTAGCAGTCCGTACCCTTGAGCTTGCTTGCTGTTGTCTGCTGCCACTGGTTGTCGAAGTACGCATATACTGTGTGATTCGGTGTGACCAGGAAATCCACATCCCGAGAGCGTGCGCCGACCATCTCGCCTGTGTACTGTGCGCTGTGGAACTGCTACTGCTGGTGAAGCTACATGCCTGCGCCAAGCTGTGTGTCGTAACAGTAGATGTTATCGTCGTCTCGTACATCAGCGCCATGTAACCAGCCACGATTCGTAAGGAACTATGTCTACTTGTCGTAGCAGCGGCTGATGATGCCAAGCGGATCGAACAGCAGCTACAGCGGTCTGCCCTGCGAGTCCCTCGGCATCTTGTCGTCAGGGATGACCTGTGCGACTGTGCCTTTGGAGCCCTAGAAGCCGGAGTTGCCTGACCATACTGCCTTGCCGTTCCTGCGCACGTACAGTGTATGGTACTTCTACACAGTGGCACAGTACACGTAGCCATCGTAGGCGATCCACTGCTACACGTCGTCCGCAGCGTAGTTCACAGGCACATCCCGCAGAGTACCTTCCGCACCTGTACGCATCTACAGCAGCTCACCGTAGTGCTAGCTTGCCTGCACCAGCTGATACTTAGCAGGTCCCTGTGCGGCATGTATCCTGACAAGGTTCTTGTGGTTGGGAGTGACCATGAGATCGATGTCTCTTGTGCAGAGCTTGTACATCGGATCCTTATGCCTGTATCTGTGTACCATCATAGGGTGCTGCAGCTATATGGTATCGGAATCAGGATCGAGCGTGTACACTTTGTCCTGCAATGTGAGTTGAGCAAAACGCTTCCAGCCGTCAGCAGTCAGTACCTACGTCTACTCATCGTAACACATCTTGTCACCTACCTACAGTGGCTTGCTGATGGTGGCGTATACCTTGATGCCGCTCTTGGTATTCGTCACATCCGTGACTGTACCGGGTGTGCTGTGCTACCATGTCTAGGTAACATCGGTGAGGATCCGCTTACCGAGTGTGCCTGGCGAAGGTTCTGTCGTACGGATGCCCAGAATCATCGGGTCGCCGGGCTGCAGCACTGTGCCGGGCTTGACCACGCCGAAGTCGTCCAGCTTCTACAGCTGCTACTTTGTGTACTGTCCGGGCTTCCAGGTGGTGTACAGCTGCTTGGACGTACGGATGGACTTGTCCTTGTCCATGCCTGTCTTGTACATGATCGTGTAACCCATCTTCTTCGCAGCCGACTACGACAGCGCACATGCATCCTCATACGTCGCGCCATGATAGCTCATGTAGCCTACACGCAGGTTCCTGCCTGTAGCTGCAACGCCGTTGTCGTCAGTGTAGTTGGACGACGCCAGCAGCTGCCCCTTCGCAACCTTATCGCCTGCTTTCACCTTCACGTAGTTGGTCAGCCAGCCCTTCGCGTTGGCAGGGAAGTTGTCGTACAGGTACACTGACCCCTTCGTGCCATCGTCGTACAGCATGTCGATTCTGTCCTTGCGAACAGCCTTCACCATACCTGGCTTCTATGCCCACTGTGTGCCGAGGAGTCTGCCGAGTCTCGTAGGCATGTCCTATCCGGACTGCTAGTCGAGTGCGCGAACAAGAGGAGCCTAGCGCTACTGGAGAGGGACAGCCTGTGTTCCGTACTTGCTGTTATGTGTGATGATGCCGTTCGCAACAGCGTATACGTTGTCGTCGCAGTCGATGTCGATCATCATTCCCGGTGTCGGCATTTCTTCTATGCTGACAATGGGCTATAAGATGACATCGTGCTTGCCTCTCTGTATGGGAAGCAGATGCAGGGCTCTGTGGATTCTGTGATCAGGAAGCACTGCGTCTCTGAAATTGGTATCTGTGTCGATCTTCGTGAGCATGAACGCAACACCGTCGCGCACAGTGGGATTGGGAAGTCTCAGCAGCCAGTTGTCGCCTGTGATGTCCTCTGCGACTGTATCCAGTGTCTTGAAGAAGGAATCGAGGAAGATGCTCGTATAGCCTCTGTCGAGCGAGAGCATGCTCTTAGGAATGCGCTTGTGCTGCTAATCGCGACCGATGTTCTATGCAATCCAGTCCCTGAAGACGCAGTCCTTGATGTTGCACCAGGTCTGCTACTTATGTGTGTATATTGTGTAGTTCACAACACCGAGCTGCGCAAGAGCATCTGTGATGTCCTGTCTCTGATCTGTTTCAGGGTTCCTGTCGCGAACGAAAGAGAACCTGACAGTTGTTCCCACTACCTACAAAGAGGCGCACAATCTGCCCATCAGTACAGCTATCTGCTTTGTGACAGGCTTGCCCGCCACAGTTGCACTCCTTACAGGTACAGTCTGGAACACTGTTCTTGGAACAAGCATGCCCTGTTTGAGCTATGAAGCAGGAACAAGGTTGAACTTGTCGTCTTTGTATATGTACCACTTGTGGCACGGAGATGTGATGAGTGTTCTGCCGGACTGGAGGATGATCTTGCGGAACTTGCTCTTTTTCTCAGGTACTCTGGGGACAACATTGCGCACCTTGTACATAGCTTCACTGCCGTTGCTGTCACAGCCTGCAAGATATATGGTGCCGACATGTCCCACTCTCTTTGCAGGGATGATGTCTGTGTATCCGTCTTTGTCTACAACAAGTACAGGTGTGTCCGGATGCAAACAGCCCATCAGCAGACGCATCGACTTGATGCCTGAATACATGGGCACGTAGTTGGCTGCCATTGAGTATGCATCATCCGAGTGAGGAAGTATGTAGTCGATATCGGACTTCTTGACAATGCGTACGCCTCTGGGACCGCCCATCGCGTACACGTATTCGTCGTCCGTGTTCATGTACTAGTTGGTTGTGACTACTGAGGCTGCAGCTTTCTGGGAGTCGACAGGCTCTATCTTACCTGTACGAACATTGAGCATGTTCTGGTACAGCTTGCCGTCTGTGCCCTTCATGACGTTCTTTGTCATGTAGCCTGTAATGCCGGGACTGTTGCCGCACCAGAAACCTTTTGCAGCTCCCGGAAGCTTCACGTATACGAGACCTCCTGGAACAGTGGGACAGTAAACCTTGCCCTTGTATTCCTATACATAGTAGCCTGATCTCTATCCAAGCCCTTGCAGTGTGGACTAGAATGTTCTGTGCCAGGTAACTGTGTACAGGAAATCTTCCTAGGGGTTGACCTGACGTTTTGTGTGCTCGTATTTCTGCAGCTCTTTTATGATATTGACGGACTGTCCGAGTTCGAACATGAGCCTTGCAAAGTCATTTGCTAACCTGCTTGAAATGGTGCACAGGTCTCTGGCTCCTTTGCCGTCACCTTTAAGTATTGCGTCGACGAATGCCCATCTCGCTGCAGTGGGAGCATGGAAGATCCACTCAGGGATGAACTTGTCTTCACTGTGTCCGAACTGCTTGACATACATGTATAGCTGCTTCCGCAGGATTGTGATGTTGGCTGACCCGTCTCTGCTGTCTATACTGTAGGTGAACGGAAGTCTGTCCATGAGCTGCAGCACCTGTGCGTAGTGCTCAGGGTTCTTTGTATGGGACTGTGTAATGCGGACTCTGTAATTCTGTCCTCGCTTGGTTGTGCGTAAGTCGTGGCTGCCCTAGCTGAGATACCAGCCCATGAACTAAGCGAAGTCGACAATGTCCACTTTCTATATGTTCTTGCAGTTGGATGCTGCGGACTATACCTGCGGCAAGTAGAACCACTTCTGCTTCTAATCGACTTTGGACGCCTTGTCGACAGCACATAGAACCTTCACTGTATTACCGAAGACCTGATCGATGTACTGTATACTGTAATCTTTATCTGAGGCTACATACATCCTGTGGTTGGGAGTGACGGAGAACTTGATATAACGCCCGTTGTAGCAGTACATCGGTCCGTCATGGTCGTAGCTGTTGAGCGCTATAGGTTTGTGCCATGCGGGTCTGCCATCTATGAGTGTGGCAAACTCATCGTCCATGGACATCTGTGTTACAGGCTTCCAGCCCTTCTTGGTCAGAATGAGTGTATCGGCTCTGTAACAACGCTATGCAGTACGAGCCGAACCGATGTACCCATAGTAAGAAGGCTGCACGAGACGCATCTCAATAGGCGCAACCTAGTCGCTGGATATACCACCCTCACCGACACGTGTGACCTTCATGGAATTGTCGATGCCGTCGAGAGGTGTACTGTTGTCGACGAACTGCGAGAGGTTGCTCTGATGGAATACTGCACTGACGTGCGGCTACAGGCTGCCTGAGTTGATGAAGTCGACATTGCCTCTGTTGGTGGCCTTCCACAGCATGGACCTGGCTACACTGCCTCCGTCCTTCTGTATTCTCTATGCAAAGTATTCTACAGGTCCGAATACTTTCTGATACCTGAGCGAATCCTTCGCATCTCCTTCCTGCTAGCCTCTGGAGATTCCGAGGAGCTTTTTACTGGAAGCGAGCATGAGCTAAGGAGTGACTCTGTCTGTATCCACGCCGACAGTGCTCATGTTTACATCATTGGAAAAGCGAAGCTACCTGACCCAGTCTTGCGCGTTCTTAGGAGCTTTGCCGGAGGTATTAAATGGAGCCATGAAGGTTTCCTTTCTGTAGCTGAAGTATATCAAAAAGCTTAGCGCGTAAGAGCAGAGCACAAAAAAGCCCCCTTACCTGTTACAGTAAGAGGGCTTTGCGGGCCTGAGATTACCTCAGACTCCAATAACCACACCTTGCGGGATCTGGTTGACTGTCTTCACGACAACGTCCATACTGGTTCCGGCCGGAAGCTAGCCCACAGTTACCGGGGCCAGTGTAGAGCTCTTGACCAGCGGGATGATCGCTCCGCAGTTTGTAACCAACGTGGCTTCACTGGAGTCGGAGGCTCCGGCTGACACTATATCGCAGGTTATTTGCGGGCATCTCTGCAGATTGCAGAGGCAAGCATAAATCCTGTAATATTGGGCTCCTGTAGCCTTTGTAGTGGCATACACTTGCCAGCGTCCGCAGTTCTTTACCAATGCGCAGCATGCCATTGTGAACCTCCATCTTGGTTGCGAGGGAGGCGGAAACCTCCCTCATCGGTTATCACTGATTAGAGCATCCGCAGCAGTTGTTCGTCGGACATGCATTGACAGACCTGACTGCGCAGCCAGCTATGATAGAGCTGACCTTATCATTCAGACTCGTGAGCTGCATGTTGGTAGCAGCAGCATTGAGACCGACAACGTTCTGCGTGCGCAGAGCCGCGATCTAAGCAGCCTGATCCGCAATCTTCTGCTGATTGAGCGCATCGAAACGCGCCTGGATAGCAGCTGTCTGATTGTTGAGCTGGTTGCTGAGAGCTGTCATCGAGTTGGCGATGTCTCTGCTGTTGGAAGCAACCTGCTGGCCGATGTAGTTCAGACCTGCGAGAGTCTGACCGGACTCAACACCCTGCTCGAAGCATGTCGAACAGTGCCCGTTCTAAGCGGCTACAGCATACCCTGCCGGGAAGCCGTAACATCCGCACCCTCCAAACCCTCCGGGACCGCTGGAACGACCTGCCCAGTATCCAAGAGCGCCGCCGATTATGGCAGACAGACCCACACCCCATCCGGTGTGACCGCAATTCGTATCATTGTAACTCATTTCTTACCTCATTTTCAGGTGCTGTTATTTTACAGGTGGAACAGGTGCACCTTTTGGCTGTTCCGCCGTTCTCCACGGAGGCTATTTCGCACTTCCTGTAACCTGCACGCTCGGGATCCCTTTTGGAGCTGTACTGGTCTTGGTTTCAGCTTGAAATAGTCCGGTTTTCCTGCCCATCTACATGAATCTGGGCATGATTTTGTCATGGAGCTGCTATATTTCCTATATTGTGCAGTTCCATCCTCGCCGCTAAGCGAAGGAGTTTGCAACGTCTATAATGGGATAGCCAGCGCAATCGGCTGCGGCTATCTACGCCTAGTAATCCTGGAAGCCCATGCGCAGTCCGCTCTGGTAAATGTGCATAAATCTCTGCTGTTTCTGCAGCTACTTATCCACTAAACCCGGACCATTCTTTATGCCGTCCATGAACTGGCTGACACATTTGCTTATGTGATCGACAGGCTGTCCGAACACCGATTCCAGCTTGCCTTTTATCTCAGGCGAGCCTGAAAGAATAGGCACCAGCAATCCCATTATATCCATATTCGTTTTACTCCATGTATTCGTCGACGAGATGTTTCATAAATCTTGATACCTAGAACTAGATGGACTCATACAGAGCATCTGCTATCCGTTCAGGGCATCCGTGACACAGAACATGCGCTAACGTGCTTTTCACATCATCTTCGGTAGTTGGTAATGCCTACAGCTACACGATACGCTTGATGTTATGTCCCGCCTTCTACATGTACTTTTGCGACTTCCAGTCGAACGTTTCGAGCACCTACTCGAGCTCCACATCCTACTAGACCTTCATTTGCTTTGAGGCATGCGCCGGAAGCATTTTGTACACCCGCTACACCTAAGCAGGTGAGACTTCGTGCATGACTCCATCCAAGGATTTGATTTGCATTTTCAATACCTTTCAGTTCGTTTGTTTTTGCAGACCCCGTGTCTGTTTGTGCATATAATACAAATGGGCCACCTCCCTTGCCAGTTTTGAAGGGAAGCGGCCCATTGAATGTGCTGTATGTAAGCTTACTTTACATTGCCCAGTGTCTAGGAAGGTGATCCTTCAGGTGCATCTACTGTAAGCTTGTTGTTGGGTTTTGCCTGTGCAATGTCGGGTTCCGGAGGCTTGAGCATGTCGTTGATGCTGCGCTGCATTCTTCTGTGCGCCTGCATGTAGGTCATAGGAGTGTTCTACTTGTTCTGTTCCTACAAAGACTTTAGCTAAGCCACTTTGGCATACGCTTGCTTGTACGTCATTGTGTCCTCTGGTTATGCCTGCGCTTTACGCATCTTAAGATAGGCTTTTGCTGCCTACCTCACATTTGCATCTTTGTCTTTGGTTGCCTTGAGCGCACCTTGGATGTCGCGTTCTTTTGCGGCTGCTGATTCCTGAGCCATAGCATTACCGTACCTCTTGTACAAATTGTAAGAAGCCATTCCAGGTACTAACAGATTACCAAGAGTATGCCATGGAGAGATACCGGCTTTAAGCTGCTGCTTGTTTGATCTCGTAGGCGTCGCCAGAGCTGCTGCCGCTGCTACAAGCTGTGCTGCACCGAAAGCTCCGATAGCGCCCAGTTTAATGTCCTAATGTACATTGGAGTTGACAATTGCATGCGGCAGGGCGGCTTGTATGGCATTACCTGCAACCTACGAAGCAACACCGGCGTCCTTACATATTTGTGCGTACTTTTTCATATCGATACTACCTTCTTTTTTACATTCAATAAGGTCTATGCTGACTAAGGCGTAGCTCTGTAGCCGGTAGACCACAACCCATGTGCCTAATTCGGAATAACTGTGTTATTCATTCCTGGAACCTGTCTAAGCAATATAGGATTATTTTTTGACAGGAATCCGTTACTGCTGTCCTTAAGTTTGTAGTCCTAAGGTATGTAGTTCTATGCTGTAACAGCTGATTTAGGCTTTCTTACTCTGAACATCTACAACAGACGCTTTACAGGGTTTAACACTACAGGATCGAGTGTTATCAATTTGTCTACAGGTCTATTGACTTTGTCGGCTACAGCTATTGCTGTACCGCCTCCTGCAGAATGCCCTATAAGTGTTACCTTATCTTTAGCTCTGAGACTGTTTATAAAGTTAACAGCTTTGTCCTGCTATCCCCAGTCAAGCACAGCCATATTTGCACCCGGTATCAGCTTCTTGGCATACCTGGGAGCAGTGTTCATTCCACCTATATACACTATATAGTGTTTACCTGGTGCCTTGTCGTCGGTATCGACTGCAGGCAGCTGGTTCTAACCTCCAAGAGGAAGCCCTCCTGTTAGCTATATGAAGTTCTGAAGCCCTGTATAAAGCGCAGTACCGCCGAGAGCTCCTGACAAACCTGATACAATAGCATTGAGTGTGCGTTTTCTTTTATCGTGTTTGCGCAGCTTGCTTATCAGCAAAGACAAACCTGCAGCTCCGCCTCCTGTCACACCGGCATATGTAAGAGCACGTTTCCAGTCCCAGTGCTATGGGAACCTGGTTACTATGCCTTTAGCTATATCGGACGCAACGCTCATGAGTTGTAATTATAGATTCTGTTGGAAGCTATGCGTGCCTTCTACCCGGTACCGTACTACTTATTGGTATTGTACAGCTAGTCGCCCCACGCCTGTTTCATCTGCTAATCCGTAACACCAAGATCTTTCAGTACAGTATATGCAGGTGCATTTGCCGTACCTCTACTGATCTGAAAGATACCTTTACTGGGAACAAATGTCATGCTGAATCCAGCGCCAGTGCCTTTCTTCACATTGAACTGGGCTGAAATGTCGTCATCATTGTTCTTACGTGTGTAAACACCAGGCTACAGACGCATTATGTTGTTGAACGTGTATTCGTGGCCCGAGTTGATGAATGTTCCGCGATCTGTCATGTATGGAACTTTCAGTAGCGTCTGCGGCTTTGTTCTTGAGACCACCTGATTAGTTGCAGCGTCTCTGAGCACATAGCTGCCACGAAGTCTTCTGCCTACAGATGTTCCCTACAGAACAGCTTTCTTCTGGTCAGCATAGGAGAATTCCTATGGATCTGCGTAGTCGAGGTTCTACACCTACAGTACATATTTATCATTGTACAGAGGGAATCTCTTCTGAACAGCATTCTTAACACGCTCAAAGATCAACTTGCGCTGAGTCTTGTAGTCATCAGCTCTGTACATGACAGTTGGTGTAGGATCCAGCACATCGGAGATGAACTGCATCTTCTGTCGCTGGATATTATTGACTGTTCCCTGCAGCTACGGCATATCGGCTCCTTATTACATCAACACATCTCTGTAGGAAGTGCTGTTAACAGGAGTCATTTCCTGAGGGCGCTTCTTATTGTTGATGTTGGCATTGAAAAGCTCTATAAGCCTGGGATCGAGTGGCTTTGTCTCGACGTTCTCCTAGGCTATTCTTGCTTTATTATATGCCTATATGCCTTTTTTGTAAGCCTTGAACTTGACTGTCTGCGGATCATTTCTCCGAGCATACTTGAACCCGCCTACAAATGAAGCGGCAGCAAGCAGAGCAACAGCTCCGCCAAGTGCGCTTACCACAGGCCCTGACACACCCTGCTTTTCGGAAGCTGTCTTAGTCACAGGGGCTTCCTGCTCAATCAGGTCCTGAACTCCGCGTCCCTTTAGGATTCTGCGCTTGGAGATTCTGGCACGCTCCGCCTATTCATTGGCAATGTCCCGATCAAGTTTCTTGGACAGTTTGGTATCGTAATATTTATCAGCATTCTTAAAGGACGCCACAAGAGCGAGCAAGGATGCAGCAGGAGGTACAACACCAAGAGCAAACGAATACGGATCGGTATACTTTACAGCATTACCTACAAAGGCTTTCTTCTCAACACCGCTGCTGTCAGATTCCTACAGCTGCTTCGCTTTGCGCTGTTCCGCCTGCGTATATCCAGCCATGGCACCTGTAGGTCTTTTGTACAACTTCTACAGCTTTCCACCTGCAGTAGCAGCTGAATTGGCGTTATCTATGGCATCCAGCTTCATGGAGTGCATAAGATGTCTTGCTCCCCATGCTCCAAGCCCAAGTGCACCGGCTCCGGCAAGCACCTTTGCAGCAATATGTGCGGACTTGGCAGGCGCACCTGTTGTTTCCCACTCGCTTCCCTTAGCTCCACGGAACATATTTATGAACCATGACGGCACGTAATCTCTGCCTGAAAACAAAAATGAAAGCGGATTTATTGTGTTGACTACGGATTTGACAGACGGCGCAGTCGTTATGGTATTCGGCAAAATCGGATCACTCATTGTTCTGTTCCTATTTGAGGTATTCAAGTCTCGGATTCAGCTAATAGCTAAGAGATGCGTATGTAACAAGCACAAGAAATTTATTGATTTGAGGGCAGAACTGTCTGTCCTAGCTGTAGACACGAATGAGACCCTAAGCCTACTTCTGTCTGATATCTCTGTACTGCTAAACAGATTTCTTGTCGTCGTACTAAGGTGACAGATATCCTGTCCAGACGACAACGCCTTGCTTCAGCTGAAGAGCTCTCTACAACTACTATGCATTATTGACTTTCAGATCCTGTGCAGTCTGCTCGACAGGAATTCCATTGTATGTATTCCTGTTTCTGTAGTCCCACATGGACTGCGAAGTGTCGACTGTCAGCGCCGGTTCCTATTCCTGGTCCAGCTGCATCAGAAGTGCTTCCTATGGTCCGATACTATGCATCAGGCAAACCTCATCGGCTTGACTTTTTTGCTGTAGGCTGCATTGGTGTCTTCACGCTGCTAGAGAAGACGCTGTGTTTCATTGTCTCTTTTGAGTCTGGCAAGCCTGTGCTACTTCTACAGGTTCTATACGTCCTGAACGCCAGGTGTCGTAAGTTTGCCTGCTGCATATCCGGCAGCGGCGCCGCCAACAGCAGGAGTCAGCATAGTCACAGCCGCGATCAGATATGCTCCGTTTGCCAGAGCCTACCCAAGTCCTGCTTCCTTGTTCATCTGTCTATAAACATCAGAGTATTTCATTGTATCCCTTTATTACGTATACATTAATTCAGTATCGAGTACAGAGCCTGTGCAAATCCGGCAGTATTGGCAACCTGACCTCTTACAGGCTAAGGCAGCCCCATCACGGAACCGACCACATCTGTAAACATACCTGCCAGAGAACCCTGAACAAGACTCTTGACAGCTTTATCTGTAACACCCTCAAATCTGAGCTTGGTATCGAACTTGTTGACAGCGCTGTCATAAATGCTGCCAAGCGTCGTCTAGTTACCGTATGCTTTAGCTGCTGTGATAATAGATGTACCAAGATTACGCTAATACGGTGAATCCTTCAGGTATGGATTATGCTGTATCATGCTGACAACTGTATTAGGATTCAGTGTCTGCGAGAAGTCTATCTGCGGTTGATATCCGTCAGCCTACCATAAAGAAGCAATCTTCTTGAGTGCGGCTTTCTTCTTTACAGCCCATGAAGTGAGTCCGGAATAAGGCTGCCCTGGAGTGACATTCATAGCCAGAGCAATAGCAGCTGGAGTCAGACCAAGCATCAGAGGCAGACCATGCTTGCCGACCCATGAGTTCTACATCTAGTCCAGGCCCTATTCCATCTACGCAGGACGTGTTCCAAGAGCCGCGTTAATTCTGGGATCTCTTCCCAAATGTTTCAACAGCTTGTTAACAGGGCGCTTAAGCATATAAGCAGCAGGCAATCCAATACCTGCAAGCAGTAAAGACTGACCTAATGGACTCTTCACCTTGCTCTGGTAGCTCTGTACAAGCTTGGATATTGGATTTGATTTCGGCATCTAGTTCACGCGTAACGTCCTTCCTGTTGTCTGCGCATATTCATCTGCACAGCCTAGTCAAGCATCTGCTGGAACCTGGCATCCTTATAGTTAACCTGCGGTGTCTATGCGCGTCCGCTAAATAGGCTGTAAAGTAAAGGAAGCCCTACGAGAAGACCTGCACCAAGGCCGACAGTTCCCCACAGACCCGACTTGGATCCGAACAAGTCCTGGAACTACTTGGAGTAACCCTTAGACATTCCCCACAGCTTAATAGCCTGCGGCAGGTTATTGATAGGATCTTTCCATATCTGCTACTTCACTCTGGGATATATCTGAGCATACAGCTGCTTGCCAAGTTCAGCAGTGTCCTATCCTGCGTGCTGCTTCAACATAAGAAGCTTCTATGCGTATCCTATAGGATCGTCAGTGGAAGCTATCTGCTTCTTGATGTTCTGCACATATCTGTCTTTCATGGCTGCAGATATCTAAGCGGTATACTGATCGGAATCCTGCTTCAGTTTATTTTGAGCAAGCCATTCATTGTATTGCTTCTGCCCTTGTATCATCTGTTGCAGCTAGTTCAGATCTGCGTTATCTCCAACAACCTGCTGTACAACCTGATTGCGCATCTACGGAGACCACTTGGCTTTCAGCGCCTGTGTACCTATAGTTCCCTGCTGGTTGCCGTATCTCAGCTGCTAAGCTATCTGCTGCCGTTTCACAGGATCTTTCTATTGCGACAACTGCTTATAGAGCTGAATCTTCTGCTTCGTGGCATCAACAACACCTTGCTGTACCGTAGAGGCAGGAATCATTTTGCCGAATCCTGCCTGTACCAAGCCTGTATTTTGCGCAGCATATCTAGCCGCGTCGCGCTGCTACTACAGAGCTGCTATTCTAAGCCTCTGCAACTATGCGGGATCCTGCTACGCCTCAGGCTTCATGTAATATGCTCTGTATGCCTACTACGCTGTAGCATGCACTGTATTTTTGGTCGTGTCACCATTATTCTGTATCGTCTGGCGCACATACTATGGCGTATTCTCCAGTACACGCTCAGCTGTAGGGTTATTCGGATCCTACTCCAGAGTTCTGTATGCTGCAGCACGGTCCTGCTGTGTACGCTGTAAATTATAAGTATCCGGTGTTCTTCCAAGTGCGTAGTCGACAGTATTGTTGCCCTACGGAACAACATCTTCAACTGAGCCTACACCAGGTATGAACAAGAACTGTCCAGGAGTTCTGAATGGACGAACGAATCGTTGCATCGGGTTATTCAGCTACTGCTGATAGCCTTGCATGACAGTGCGCTGCTGTCCTGTCAGCTGTGGCATTCTGTCCAGTCTGGAAGGATCCTGCTGTATTTCCTGTAAAGTGTAGTACTCTGTCGGATTCTGATTCTGAGCGTATGCATTGGTCAGACCCATGGCGCCCATACCTAATCCGAGTATCTTCCCAAATTTACCGGGAGCGCTGAGACTGCTTCCAGTCCAGTACGCAGAGTTCAGAGTGCTCCCCCACTGTCTCGCTTTACCGAGATACTGCTATCGCTGCTACGGAGTCCACTACGGATGCATTTTTGCTACTGTCTGAGCATACACCTAAGGAGCTGCTTCAATTGCCTAGCCTGTCAGGTAGTCTTTGATAAAAGTCCCTGTACCTGTGCGTAGCATACGGGAGACTGTTCCTGCGGGTTTGACAGCATTGACAGCTGTCTGCGCATCTTTGGCTGCCTTAGCTGCTGTCTGCGCAGCTCTGACAGCTTTTGCACCTGTTGCGATACCTGTAGCAGCAGCCCCGAGAACTTCTCCTCCTGCAAGAGTAGCGGCAGTCGCAGCAGCTGTAGTCCCTGCTGTATTCAGCGCCTGGCCTGCATTAAGACTTTTCAAGGACATGCCGGAGCGGTCTCTGATAAACTGCTGTCGGCGCTTCATGCCGTCAAGAAGAGCTTTTCTGTCGGAAGCACCATAATTGCCTTTGCCCTGCTGCAGCCTGTCTATAGCTCTGTTATTCTTATAGTACTGGTTGGCATCGGCCATGTTCTGACCTACAGCCTGTCCATAGTTCTTCAGGTCCTGCCACCAGCCTGCGGACTTGGCGAGCGCCCTGTCAAAAGCAGCTCTTTTATCGAGGTACTGTCTTATCTTCGTCTTCATTGCGGCATCTTGGATTGTGCTACTGCCTGCGAGGCGGTCTGCTGATCAATGTTCAACAGTATCTGCTTAACCTGTGCATGGAGCTAAGGATTCTGCTGCTTAAGCTGCACAAGAGCAGCTCTGCGTGCACCAGGACCCTGCGTAACTCCTGTGTCGAATATCTGCTGAGCTATCTGCTGTGCCTGCTGGAACAGCGCCTACACACCTGCAGACTGACTGTTCTGCAAACCTGAAGGCATCGGCGGTATACCTGCTCCTGCAGGAGCTGCTGGCATAGGTGCGCCTTGCTATGCTCCCTGCTGCGGCATGTTGGCCTGCTGTACCATCTACATGTTCAGCTGTGCAGCTCCAATTCCCTATGATCCGGGAGGAGGCAATACAGAAGCAGTCATCTACATCTGCTGCTGATTCGCCTGGCTCTTTGCGGCTTCTTCTGCTTCGTAGTTCTGTTCTTCAAGTTTCTTGTTGACCTAGTCCTTGAAGTCGAGTCCTATAGTACTCAGAACAGTGTCTGTAGAAATAATTCCGCTGCCCATCATGTTAAGGATGGTCTGCTTGTGCATATCATCCTAGACGAACGATGTCTTGTCAAGGCGTACCGATACCTGATCGAGCATATGCACCTAACAGATTCTGTCTACAAGCCACCTGAGTCCGTAATCAAGATGCGAAGTGAAGTGTATCCACTGCCGCTAAAACATTCTGAGACCCATAGATGGCGCTACTGCCTGGAATGTCGTCTGTCTGATCTACAGAGGAATGGCCATATCCTACAGAATTCTGTCCTAGTACCACTTCATCAGCTACACAGGTGCAAGCTGCTTCGCCTAGCCGCCAAGCATCTGATAGTTGAGCGGGAACGGAGATACAACCCACTGAGATGGGTTCTCTCTGATCCCTTTAATGGCTTCCATGATGAAGTTCTTGACAGCGTGACCGCTGATAGGCTGCCGGAGATTGTCCTGACCGGCAAGAAGCTGCTGTGTCGGAGGACTGATCATTCTTATAGGAGCAATGAAGTCGGTTGCAACCGCCTAATTGAACTTATCAAGATATGCCAGTCTGAGAATGTTGTTGAAGCTGCTGAGGAACAGAGGAGTGCCCCAGCCCTTATAGAACCTGTCCATTGAAGACAGCGTGTCTGTCCTGAGATGCAGAAACTTATCGACAGGGAACTATATGAACTTCTAGGAGAAAGCGCCCTTCAGGAACACCTTTGGCGTTGTTCTGAGATATACAGGATCACCCTATATGATCGCATTCTTGATATGCGAAGGCATCTTGTACAGGTATGTGTACTAACCTGTAAGCTAGTTGAATTTGAGCTGGATATCCCTCGGAGAGTAGATCATGAACCGGATCTTGCGTCCGAGCTAGTCGCTGGTGATTTTGTCGACCATCAGGAATGTGACCTTCTTGTGGCACTAAGGGCATACGCCTTTGCACTATCCATCCCACTGAAAGTCTACTTTCGGTACCACTTTATCCATGGCTACCACGAACTTACGACATTCAGGACAGCACAGTGTCCGGTTGATCACAGGCATCGCATATACGAACACGTTGCCCATTGTGGCAAGTTCCTAGCCAATGCGTATCAGAAGCTACAGCAGATTGTAACTGTCCTTGAGCAGCTCCTAGGTGTGCTTGAGCGAGTCTGTGTCAGTCTAAGAGGGAGACTGTTTGCTGGTTACTGTGATGTCGGCAGCGAAGTACCTGACGACTTTGTTGATTGCTGTACCTATGACAGGAAATCTGTCATGCATGTACTATGCCCAGTCGAAGCACTACTTGATGGTCTTTGGAAAGAACCTGTTGGACCGTGTGCTGAAAGGGTTTGCAAGTGATCTTGTATATCTCTTCTAATACATCTAAGCTCCTTAACCGAACACTAAAGCATTTCTGAGAGATATAGCCTGTACCTGTTCCTATGTTATGCCCTGCTTCTGCTCAGATATGCGAACGAACTGACCTGCGGAATTCTTGCCTGTAAGTACATATCCCTAAGATGAATCGGACTATACGAAAAGCAGCATTTTCCCTGGCTACACATAGGCATTGGAAAAGTCTGTCTTATGCTTCGGCTGAATGTATTTCGCCATGGTTGCTCCCTGTTACAAATTAAGCAGATTGAAACTGAAAGTTTTATTTTGCGAGAAATCGGGAATGCCGTTCTTTCCCTTCTAGCTCTTGACGGCGCCTCTTGTGAGCCCGTCTGTTCCCACGAAGCTTGCCTGCTGTGTAGGTTCATAGTACTAACGCTATGTAACCGACTGACAACTTACGCCGAAAACAACCGAACATATCAACATAACGGCGATTATCACATTACGCATTTGAGTCGCTCCCTGCTGTAACTTCCTGCATCCAGCCTTTGGCTATGTTGCGCTTCTAGTTGCGTATTGCAGCTTCTCGCTATGCGAACAGCTATGCGGACACCTGAGCGCGCTATGCGTCTTTCTACAGAGTAACCTGTCTGAGAAGCGGAAGCGAAGCCAGCATATAGGAAAACTTATTCTTCCGCCACTGATACATGTGTCTCAGCTAATGCACAACTGTGGAGAACACAAGCTACAGCCAGTCAATCTGCAGCTATGTCTGCACTTTCTATGTGCCCTAGACAAGCAGTTTAGGCGGCTGGATGTATACAGTGTCGCTGCTCACAGGACAGAAGGCTCCGAGAATGTCTGACTACTGCATTGCCGGACACCACTTGAACTGCACATCATCGAGCTTTAACGTGCGCAGCCACAGGCCATCCGTTGTTAATGAAAATTTATTGAGAACTTCTCTTATATACTGCTGGCACGCCTGATTCAGAGGCTGGCTGTTCTTAAGCTGAAGTACGGTAAACATATGTATCCTTATAGACAGACGCTGGTTTCCTTATAGTCTAAAAATAAGGAGCACGTAAATGTCAGACTCTATTTCCAACGGCATAAAGTACTTGGACAACACGCTGCTTGTTGCTCAGGGAGGCGGTGTAATGTCTCCGTAGATACTCACAGGAGTATACAGAGCCTTCTAGCAGCACGGAGCTGTTCCAGACAAGGTTCTTGCATCTTCAGGTGGTGCACTGTTCAGCGGTCTGTACTACAGCGGACATGACAGTACATGGTTCACAGACCTCATGGAAAACAAGAGCATCTCTTAGTGGATGCAGCTTGCACCTGTGCAGGCTGTCAAGAGCACATACAGCAAGAGCAACTACATCATCGACAATACCGGACTCGCAAGCTTCCTTCTGCAGAACATGACAGCCAGTGCAATGGACCGTGTGCAGGTATCTGTCACCAGACTTGATGACTATACGAGTCACATGAAGGCTGCCACGCCTACGTGGGTGCTTGCAGCTACAAGTATTCCGTTTCTGTTCATGCCTGTTAAAGTAGGTGAACATCTGTACGGCGACGGAGGTGTGCTCAACAATATACCATTACCTTCAGTGAAGTAGACAGCGAAGTACGACGATGTGTACGTGGTGCTGACACCTCCTACAAAGTACGATGGGCAGGTGCAGGGCATAACAGGACTGATTTAGCTTCTCAACGCTGTGATGGACCGCTAGATGATGCAGCTCAAAGAGTCAGGGTATCTGGAGCTTCCCAATGTGCATCTTATAAGGCCTTCTCAGAACTATAATGGAAACCTGCTCAAGTGGTCGGATGGTTTCGGGATGAGAGAAGAAGCATACTCGCAGACAAAGAAGATATTGGAGGCATAATGAGAAAGTTACTTATTACTGTGCTGCTTGGCTGTGCGTTGTACTTTGGTGCTGGCTGCATGGACACTTCAAAGTACAACTATGCTCAGGACTAGAAGTGGCTGACATAGCAGCTGCAGCAGGGAAAGATCACACAGGAACAGTACGACATATACAGCACACAGATTGCGAAATAAAAATCCCGGCGTGAGAGGTGAGCTCATACCGGGAAACACAAGGAGGTGAAGGATGATGCAAGAATGTGAATCTGATCTTCCTTCGTCTTTATTCTAGCGTCACTGTGCTTCAGGCAAAGAAGAGTCCGACGCCTATGTAATGTTAAACACAGTATTGACTGCTGAGAAAGCTTCTTCCGCCTGCTGCTTGAACTGTGATATGTATTCCTGATCCTGCAGCTGCTATGAGAGCATGCTCTGTACTGTCGCATTGAGCGTGCCCTACACAGCGAACGCCTAGTTGATCATCTGTATGCCGAATGCAAAGATCGCATTGAACTGTACTTTCGTAAGCTACAGCATCTTGGGCATACCGTCGCACCAGCACTTCCAGTATATAGTGTATGTGTCCGGTTGCGATGCAATAGCCAGAGCAAGGCTGTTGCACATCGTAATGGAATCCTGCGTGGTTTCGAACGTATAGTGCTGAGAATCTCTGACGACAGTGACTCCACCATATGCAACCTTGCATTTTTCCTGATACAGGAATTCCGTTAGTTCCTGATATGTGGCAGGAGGAATCACGAACGTATCGCCAAGCTCATAGTGCTCAGTCGATTTGTACACTGTGCAGTTATTGTACAGGTTCTCGACATTCTGATTATCGTCGTGTGTCGCTATGATGATATTGTCAGTATTTGAAACTACGTATTTCATGGGGCGTCTCCTTGTCCTTCTCAGTAGTTGTCAGGCAAAACATTAAGGCTGTTACTGTTTCCGTTCACCTTGTTGGCCGGGACACACTTATTGGCGGCCGTCGTACCTGTTCTGTTGAATGTGGTGCCGCTGTAAGCCACGCACAGATTGCGGAAATTGCCCTACAGCTACGTGGTGCTTATGTTGTTCCATGTCACAGACGCCGCTGAATTGAACTCCACAAAGCTGTTCTGCATATACAGTGCATACGCGCCTGTGCTGCACGTGAGAGTGCCTGTTATGGTACACATATCGCAGCTTACTACAACGATGCAGGCGCCACTGGATGTGCTGTAGCCTGTAGCGGAGCTGTTATAGATATTGACTTTAGGTGTATATGCGACATTGATTACGTCCCCTGCAGCGCTTGACCTTGTTGCAGTAACCGAGTTGATTACGGCTGACCCGCAGCTGATAACAGAGATTGCTGTTCTGCGGGGTCCTGTCAGCCTGCAGGATATGCACTATGCACACAGACAGTTCTGGAAAGTGACGCCGCCTGTCATTGTAAGATTTTGTGCTCTGCTGAACACAGAATATCCGAACGTGATATCTCCTGTAAGTGTCACCTTGCTGGCATCGGCAGAAGTACTCTGCAGAACAACAGTGCAACGCAGACAGCCAAGAGTTCCGGCATACGTTCCGTCGTCAAAAGACACAGTAATCGTTCTGGTCTGCGAGCCTCTGGCATTCAGGTACTGCTGCAGCTTAGAGATGCTTGTGATACTTCTTGTGGCTCCCACATATACGACAGTAGGAGGTTCCATCTGCAGTCTGTACCACACGGACCAGGTGTCGTTGTAGCACCTGCGTGTCCATATCTAGCCCTGCGCATTATTAACAGTATAGTCGGTCCACGTCTGTATTGTGATGTTGCTTCCGGTGTGTCCCTCTACATGCAGTACACCTGCCAGCTGGGACGGGTGATGTGATATAGTCCGACACTAGGCATTGGTAAGATTGTAATAGTACCCCGGCGTAGTGTACGTATTAAGATCTGCCGAGGATGGAATGACCTATCCTGTGAATATAGTGCCCTGGCTTATGTTGCCATTGGCATCGGCAGTTCCGGAAGCAGATACAACAGAGCGAACGATATTCTTGATGCCCCATGTCAGTGTGCCATCGGGCTTGCCGACAAGACCTACAACGTTTGTGCCGTCACCTGCGTATAATGCAAAGTTGCCTCCAGTATTTGAAGTACTTTTATCATAAAGAAACAGAGAGCCTCCGGTGTTATAATTTGTCAGTCCACCATACAGCGCTATATTACTGCCACTTGTATTATTCCTTGCAAGGACTCCGTTCCTGTTGATAACGCCAGTCATCGTCCCGCCTGACAGTTTCAGGTACGCATCATTGTCGTCGACCTTCTATATAGTGCCGTCGCTTTTGAGTATCCTCAGCCCTACGCCGTCAGTACTGTCAATTCCATTGTTGTATCCATGAAATACAGTAAATGTTCCGACAGGCGGATCGACAGCCATCTACGCATCTGTGTATATTTTCTATGTGCTAGGCATTATGCTTCCTTCTGTATATTCCAGCACCTGTACCACCAGTCAGGCTGCCCGAGACCTACCTTGGAGCCCTCGTACTTGGCGTACTAATTGGCGCCTGACCACATTGCCGCATATAAAGCAGCCTGTGCCGGATTCTATTGTGCGTACTGTGAATCTATGAAAGAGGCGTACTAGTCGAAGCCTCCTTTGAACTATGCGTTACCTATAGCTCCGCCTATCTGGTAGCATACCTGCCGGAACATCTGACATGCGTTGTCAAAAGCTGTATAATCCACTGTCTCCTGTGCAAGATAAGGAGCCAGTTGCTATGCCGTCATGTCAGTGAAGCCGTGCTATTGCAGCCACTATACACAGGTATTGACATTGAACCTGTTTCCATCGTTCTGTGGAGGATAAACCACAGAGCCGTTCTATATCTTAGCGTACATTCATCCTCCTTATGCGACTGACTTGGTGTATGCCAGATTGGCTACAAAGCTCTATCCGTCCCATCTTACTACAAGTGCATACAGCGTATTGGCGCTGTCGAAACTGGGCGCAGCTCCTACCCATGTAAGCGTATCAGGCAAAGAGAAGCTGACGACAGCAGATCCCATTATAAGCCACAGCTCAAATGTAGAACATCTTCCTGCGCTCATATTGACAGACGCGAATGAGATGCTCTAACCCGACACAATAGTGTGCTTATAAATATTATTTGCAGCCGGTGTGAATGAAGCTTCGGTCTGTTCTGTAATATATGTACCGGAAGGCTATGCTCCAGGCCCGCCAGCAGCAAAGTTGACATACCATGTTCCGCTTATGCCCTTGCCTATTGCGCTCAAGTTCACAGCCATGTCGATCGTAACCTGCGTGCCTGTCACTCTGTATGAAGCGAACTGCAGAGGATACGTAATGGAGTCCTGATCGGATATGGATACAGGAGTGCCTGTTGTCGTTATGGTGAGCGTGTCATTTGTTATATCCGCAGCAGTGAACGGATGTCTGTAACCTGTAGCTTTAAGGGAGTCGAGGAAGTCTGTTTGTGTGCCTGCGTTACCGTTGTTGATCCATACCTGATACGCTGAGGCTCCATCGGCACCTGCTTGACCTGTATCTCCCTTATCCCCCTTCGGCAGCACAAGGTTCAGTACCTGCTAAGGTGACGTACCTGTAATGGTAGCCGAAGCTGTGTCGCCTGATGTAACCGTACCTATGGAGAGCGTGTTGGATGGGCCCGCAGGACCTTGCTAGCCCTGTATGCCCTGTTGTCCGGTCTAACCTCCGCCTGCGAAGTAAACTGTCCACGGACCAGTAAAAGTGTCGACGCCATCGTACGCAAGGTATCTGGTAACCTAAATTGTATATGTATTATCCTGTACAGTAACAGAGTTCTTCTATACCGGATAGTAGTTTCCAAGATCAGTAAGTATAGCTACAGGTGCAAGAGCACTGTTCACTGAAGCTCTGAACTGCGCATCGACACTTGTGATCTGTTTCCTGGCTTCTCCGAGATCGGCCTGAGCAAGTATACCTGTGTCTGTATCACCTATGAACCAGTGCTTTGTGGTGTCATCTATGTGCGGTGTTATGCCGTCCGCGCCGCTGGTGCCGTCTGCTCCAGTCTCTCCCTTCTATCCTTTAGGCAGCACAAGATTGAGTGCCTGGTTGGGAGCGTCACCGGTAATTGTTGCTGAAGCTGTGTCACCGGAAGAAACTGTTCCAATTGAAAGTGTATTGGCAGGACCGGTCGCACCTGTCTATCCCTTAGGTCCCTGCAGGCCGTCGCGACCGCAGGCAAAGTAAGCTGTCCATGTGCCTGAGAATGTATCAAGTCCGTCGTATGCGAGATATCTTGTGACTGTCAGACTGATTCCTGTCTATGTGAACTGCAGAGAGTTCTTCTACACAGGATAGTAGTTTCCGAGCTCCGTCTTGATTCCTACAGGCAGTCCGCTGAGTATGACCTGGTTGTCGGTTACCTGTGAAAAGGTCTGATAGGGAAGACTGAAACTGAGACTGTCACTTGTAAGGCCGAGCCCGTCTCTGACTTTATCAAAGTTAAGCGCAAGCTAGCCGTCGGCAAACGAGAACTAAGCTTTATGCGGCACATTGGTAGTATACGGGTACAGTGTCTAACCCGCTACATTTTTCAAATATACATTCTTAGTGGTCGCTGCCATTGTTGCTCCTAATAAAAAGACGCAAGGAAAGAAATCCCTTGAGTCTTAGTTGTCAGTTCAAGGGAGAAGTGATTATGCAATCACCTAGTACGTAATCTGACTGGAGACAAGACCATTGACCGTCTCCTTAAGAGCGCTGACGGAGTCGCTGAGAGCATCAAGATCCGCCTGATCCGCTTTGGTTGCAACGGTACCTTCAAGAGCCGTGACCGCAGAGGCATCAGCCTTGGTGTTGATGCTGTTCTGCAGTTCTGTTTTCGCAGCGGCGAATTCGGAATCAGAAACAGCGTCCGTGATTCCATATCCTGCCAGCGTGGTGGCCTTGTCCGCCTTGCCGTCGAGAGACGTGTTGATCGTGCTGACAGCATCTGACAGCTCAGTCTTCGTCGCACCGTCCGTGATGCCGTAACCGGCAAGCGTGGTAGCCTTGTCGGCCTTGTTCGCGATTGCATTCGTCACGTACTCTTCGGTCGCGTATCCGGTGAGGTCGACAGCGGTATCTCCGATGAGTTCCCACGCGCCATTGATATACATGTACTCATTGTACACGTTCTGACCGGATCCCGCAGGATCCTTGAGGATCATGTAGATCTTGGCTTCGCTGATGTTTTCAATCGGAAGAGAAGTGACGATTTCGCGGCTCAGGAGACCCGCAGAGGAGATCTGGGACTGGATAAATGTATCAAGGTTCAGAACGTTCGCTGCGAGCGTCTACGGATACAGAATATCACCAGTCTGATTTTTAAGTCTGACATTAAGATTAGCCATTATATGGTCCTTTTTGTTATATTACCTAGTACACAACACCTGCAACAGAGGTGATAGAGTCAATTTGCTGCTTGATAGTTTTTCCTATATAAGCGAAAGCGGACAGTTTCACCATGCCCCATCCGAGAGACTACGGTTCCTTGCCCTTCTCGAACAGAACAAGTCCTGAGTAGTAGTCGAACACCCAGTTGCCGTCTGTTCCTGCAATCTGTGTAGTGCCATCCTACTTGTACAGCTTGGCAGTATAGCCGAGAGCCGGATTGCCTGAAGCATCCAACACATCGGTGGGAGCGATAAAGCCCTGCACTGGTTTACCGTTGTCGATGATCTGCCATGCCTGGTATTTGTTGTTCACGTTGGAGTCTGCAATGCGGCTGAGAGAGTACTTCTAGTACATCTTCATCACAGCTTGCTAACCGTTCGCGTTCGCCTGGTACAGCGCTTTCAGTGCATCGAATGTAGCCCCGACAGGAAGCAAATCATTCTATGCGCGGACGTCCTACGCTGAGACTGTATGTCCTCCCTTGACCTTGGACTGGAAGACGTACATGTCTTCCTGAACGCCGACCTTGGAGAACGTATGGAAGTAGTTGCGGTTGGCAACGAATTTCTAGCTCATTCAAGCACCTCCTTAAGCAAACGCAAGGCTTGTGAGTGCCTTGGTGAATGTATTATTCATTCCAATGCGGAGGTAGATGACGTCGGAAGCGGCGTCTGCGAAAGCGAACTGCAGCTTCGGAGCCTTCACTGTATCTGCGAACACACGTATGCCTCCGTACGACTACGTTTTGGTGATGTCGTACCATGTAGAGCCGTCTTTGGATACTTCAATAGTGAGCTTTGCCGCATCGAGATCGCTCTATGCAAGGTTGCCGAACGTGAACGTGCCTCCGAACTTGGTACCGACAAACGTGAAGCTTCTGATGTAGTACCTGAACCCTGTGAGTCCGGAATAATCCGGTCCTGCAGGAGTGTACGAGGAGAAGTTCTGCGTCGGATACTTGAGCTGCTTGTGCATCTGCTGCAGACCGTCGTTGGCTGCGAGGCTCTATGTACTGTCCCAAGGTGTGGAACAGTCCGCTTTCAACCTGTAGGCCTAGGTCTTGAAAGACTCGTTGGCCGTGGCATCTGTCGTTCCTGCTGCAAGAGTATCAATAAGAGATGCGATGGTGTTGCTGGACACATTTCCTGAGGTCGCATAAGCGTTGGTCGCATTCATGTTCACAGACAGGTTGCCTGCAAGAGACTTGCCTGTTGCGAGAGTGACAGTGGAAGCGAACGCTGTAACGTCGTTCTACTACAACGTGTAGTCCTGCAGATGAGACGCGTTGTATGTGTACGTCGTGTAGGAGCCGGACACTGCGACCTTGTTGCCTGTCGTTGCGGCGCGCTTGTTGAGGTTCGCGATCTGCGTGGACGTGACGTTCAGCGTACCGCTGCTGATATAGCTGACACCGGATACCTGAGTCGTATCGGACGAAGCGAACTCAATTGCAGGCGTCGCAACTGTCGGCGTAGTGCCTGCGTTGTAGAACAGCTACTCCATCTCCCACGTGAAGGCGCCCTAGGTTCCGTTGTTGTGCACGATCTTGAAGTGGAAGCGTCCGCCCTATGGAAGGAGCTGCTTCATGTCGAACGTGAACGTCGGCTTGCCCATATTGCCCACAGCTGCAGGCGCATTTGTTTCTGTGCCGTAGCTGGAGATGGAGCATGTGATGCCGGAGTCGCCGGAGGTCGTAACAGTTCCGTCGGACGCAACTGCGAAGGTGGTCTATGCTGCGACACCTGACCAGTCAATGACCTGCGCAGTGAAGGAGCTGTTCTGCTACTAGAAGTGGATATTTCCGGCGGTCGTCACAGTGACATTCTGAGAGGAAGCTGTGGTTGCGTTGAAGCCGGAATGCGTGGAACCTGCAGCCCAGTCTCCGATACCCCACGTCTAATCGGCGGGTGTCGTCATGATCATGCTCTTCGCAGTGATGCCGGAGTACGATACAGTACCGTCAGTGACGCCGTCCTTGGAGTTGAAGTTGGAGCTGTTCTGGTTCTATCCGATACGTGCTTTGACAACGCCGTCCGCAGTCTTCTACACTGTAACAGTGCCTGCAAAGTTGATCTACGTGACTCCCTGCTAGATCATGCCGTTGTTGTACTTGATGTCAATCCCTGTCTTCGGGAGAAGCGCAGTGTCGATCTTTCCTGTCTCCTGGTCGATGAGCCCGTCCACCATAGCGAGCTTCGTCTTCGGATACAGCAAGTCCTAACCGCACTTGAGCTGTACATTCTTTTCTGCCATGTTGTATTCCTGTTTTTACATTGGCTTGTGGATACATTCAGTGCGCTCTGCGTGGAGCGCATCAGAACTACTAACAAATGTACCCCGTCAAAGTGCGTTGTTGCTGGCGGCGGATGTGTCTCCGATGATGCCCATGATATTCTGATACGTGGAATCGCTCATATCTCCTGAGACACTCTGAAAGATGCCTGAAGGAAGCTTGACTGTGAGAGATGCTCCGTCCTAGCTGAATATAAGTGCAGCGCCCGGCTATACTATGGAGTTCTGAAACTTGCTCCTGTCTGTGATATGCACATACTGCGGCAGGTCAGTGATCATGTACTGCGGAAGACTCATTCGGTCACCTCCGGAAGGTACTGTATAAGTTTCGCAATATAGTTGTACGTGTCCTTGTGCGGGGTCTAAGATCCGTAGAACTACAGATTGGTTGTAATGGCGTCGTAGATCGCCTTCATCTCCATGGCGATTGTCGCCTTCTATGCGTCTGTCATCTAAGCCTGCTGGATTGCAGACATAATTGTATCCTGAGAGACGCTGTAGGAGAGTCCGAGCTGATCGAGATATGCCTTGTACTGTCTGACACGAAGCTGCAGAGCCTTGTCGCCCTGTGCATCCTGTGCATAGAGGTTGGTGAAGTAGATCTGCTAACGCTACAACTTGGTGTAGCTCTTCACATGTATATTCAACTGTGCGAGCTCCTATGCGGACTTCAGCTTACCGTTCACATACAGCGGAATGAGCTGCTGTTGCTGGATCGTCACTGTGCGTGTCACATATGGAGTGCGGATGCTGAGCTACTGATTTGTGCTCTAGTCAACGAGTGTCTATAGTACGATATCACTGTCCGAGTATTCCTAATACATATCTAAGTCCTTGCTTGTTATCACACAAATTCAGGTATATAAGACGCTCCCTGATACGGAGCCACATTTCTGATTCGGAAATAGGACATGTTTCCCTGGAATGGGTTTGCGTTTGAACCTCCCATTTCATCTGTATCGTGACCTATGTAGAAATCCAAGGTCCTGAACGGAAGATAACTTGTTCCTGTGAAGCTGTATTGAAACACCCCATCAAGATAAACACGGCTGGTATTACTCCCGTCATACTCAAACGCTACGACATGCTCCACACCTACCGTAAATGCACCTACAGGGACGTTTACGTTATTTGTCCAGTAGCCAATGGTCATCTGTCCGTAATTCGAGTTTCCTTCCATCGTGTTCAAGAACATGTCAAGGCGATCATAATACATGGAACCTTCTTTACGAGCCCACGGACAACATGTAACTCCTGTGTATGTCGGAACAATTCCCTGAAACTCAATAATGAAGGGACTGCCGGAAACGAAGATATCATTCGGAAGGGTGTTAGCAGGAATAGTAAGAGATTTACCTTCGCCGAATACTATTCTATTGTTCTCAACAGCAACGCTTCCGGTATTCGTGACCGTTACACCATTGCCTCCTGCGGATATATCCTCAAGTGTTCCGCTGGACTTCGGATACAGAAGGAACTTCACTGTTTCGTCGTTAAGTATGCCTGCAAGTTTGATATAAGCAAGCTGAATAGTTGTGTCCGCAGTGTATATCTTATTGACTACAGGTGTGAGTCCTGTATATGTCAGCCCCTCTGTGGCATCGCTCTCGAAGCTCCACGTTCCAGCCGTTGAGTCGAATACCGCCTTGTAACCCCTCCATGTCTTCGGTATAGTCACAGTCATATCTACAGCAGCATGTGAACCGCCTGATAGCTTCCATCCTGTGGCGTCAGCAGGAGTAGTATCAGATGCTATTTCATCGCTCTGACAGTAATAGTAACCATCGATGCCTACCAGTACCCAATAATTTCCGTCATGCAAAAAGAATGCACCATTTGTATTTACATATCTGCCATTTGACGAATTGTAAGTATATACCCCGGAAAGTTCTGTATTGTTCGGTATAGTGACCGATAAGGTGCCTGACTCCGCAACGCTGGCGCACTTGTAATACTCTGCCGAGGTGCCGCTTGTTCCTCCAGGCATGAAAGGTGCCGCCGACGCCAATAGGCATCCATGTGTTGCCTGATACACGCACCATTCTCTGCCCTGGCTTAAGCTGTACAGATCCAGCGAGATCAATAAGGTTCTAAGTACTTATGTTCATATGTTCTCCTATAGGTTCATACTGTGTTATGCGGAAAACATACAGCAGATGTTATCGGAAGCACGGAGTGATGTTTGTGCTGGTAAATATCAGATATGACTATGCTGTGCCTGCTTGGTTCATGTCGTACAAGCTATACTGATTTCTTGTCGAGATCGGTACAAATGCGCTATCACTTAAGGACGAGCTGTAGCTGGCCTCAATTACTCCCCTGATCAACCACTACTGTCCAGCCTTTACTCTATAAGGAAGACTTATAAGTCAGCCCTGTAGAGGACGGACCTGCCCCTGTCGTCTGATCCTGCAGATAGCAGGTGCCTCCTGTTATTCCTGAGTAAGCAAAGAACTGCAGTATCTGGTCTATGTTCTGTGCAGTCAGGCTGTTATTATTCGCATATAACTGGTACAGCTGGCTAAGCATTCTGGTATCCAGGGAAGTCAGCTCATTCCGCTGTATATTCAAGGTGCGCAGGTACTGGAATGCCGACAGGTCTATCTAGGTGAGCCCGCAGCTGGCACATTGGAAATTCAGCAAAGGAATCATGCCGCTGAATGTGAGTGACTGCAGCTGCGTACCAGAGCACGAGAATACAAGAGCATCCCCCTATATGACTGTGACCTATGAATTGACCTGTATGGTAGCGGGAAATGCGGTTATGTATGATGGGGAGCCACCGTCTCTTGTCACGCCGATGTAACTCTTTGCTGAATCCACAGAGGCAGAGCCTGAGTTATGTGTCTGCGGAGTCATTATTATCCGGCCCATATACTCGTCGGATATTCTGTGCCACTAGCCGTCATAGTACATGTAGTCATTGTGCTTGATGCCATGCGGTATGCCGTCCTTGAATATCCTCTAATTAGCCAGCGGATACCACGTGCCTACCTTATATACAGACACACTCATGACATCACTCCTGTATCCAGATCATGCCGTCTACAGGGTTCGAGGGCTGAGTGGAACTCACGACCACCGCCAGCCCTGTGCCGGTGCTTCCTGAGGATTCTGTATTAGGATACACTATTTTGTAGTATATGGTCTAGTTCACTTTTACCAGCTCCAGCACATATATACCAGGAGTCGACACGATGTCAGCGCCTCCTGTGATCCATGCAGCAGGAATGCTGATTGTCTGCTTCGATGTGTCCACTACAACGTGTCCTGTATCTCCGTCCACCCAGTTGTCCGCCTGCAATGTGACGGCACCTGTTCCTGTGAGCACCCATCTGCTGTAGAAGTCATGATCCAGGCTTATGGTATCTGTGGCGTCCGTAGTGAATGTGTTGCCCAGGAGATGTCCCATATAGCTCACCGAGCAGCCAGGCTATGAGTTGTACTTGTGCTAGCCTGTTCTGTCCTTCGGGTTCGGAAGAAGGAATTGCGACTAGGATGTGCTGTCTGAGTTGAACAGGGGATTCAGTACAGCTTTGTATCCGCGCACTATAAAAGGAAGCTGCGCCTGATCGAGCTAACCTATTGCAACTGCGAACGCTCCTCTGTTCTACGCATAGCTGTCCAGCGTTCCGTGCATGCCTATCAGTGTACCGAACTGAGCGTTCATGGTGTTGCCGAAGCCCAGTACTCTGCCTGACTGCCCATTAATGGTGTTATTATTACCGATAACAGTACTCAGCGTACCGGAGCCTTCATTACTGTTACCTATGGCAGTCATGTTCGTGCCGGTAAGACCTGTATTATTGCTGCCAATAATGGTGGAGCCGAAAGCCTGCACTTCGTTGCTGCCGCCAATAACTGTGGACAGGCCTGCAGTTTCTTTTACTGTGTTGCCGACACCGGCTACGAAAGTGCTTTCAGCCTGCACATTATTGGATGTACCGAAAGCGTGGCTGAGAGCTCCTGCTACTGTGTTGAGACCTCCTGAGGCATGTGCCATATCGCCTGCGACAGTGTTCCATGAGCCGTCAGCTGCGGCCCTGTGTCCTGTGACGAAATTCTTGTCGCCTGTACTGAAAGCAGCATCGCGTCTGGCTTCATCCGTAATGTACAGCCAGGACTGTCCCTGCTGGACCTATGAGCTGATGTTGGAACTTATTTCTCTTCGCTACTGAGACTATGCGTAGTACCATCCATCGATGACAACTTTCTTGGTTGCCTGGTTGACACTGCTGATATAGCCCTTCAGGTAGTACAGCTACTACTGTGCGTCGCTGTCTACGAGATGATCGCCGCCTGTGTTATTGATGCAAACAACTGATGACGGCTGCAGTACACTCCAGGCGAAAGTGGAATCGGAGTTGTCATCAAGTGTAAGAGTTACTGTAGTTGAATCAGAGGTGTACGCTGCAATGCGCATACCTAACCCGCCGAGAACATTGCCGTAGCCACCAGCCACACCGTCCTTGCCTGGCTGCCCGTCAGCTCCTGCACCTGTTACATACAACGTCCACGGAGAAGTGAACGTATCGGTGCCTTCGTAACTGAGATAAGGTATAAGGTGTATTCTGCAGCTGCTGTCACTTAGAGTAACCGTATTCTTCTATATAGGATAATACGTGCCTGTGTTTGTCTTCAGCCCTACAGGAACATTCTTGCTGTATATAGTAGCATAGTTGCCTGAATCGACTTCTGTAATCTGATACGTAGTGACGCCGGGAATAGCCTATGCGCTGACACCTGTGTCTGTGTCTCCGATTATCCAGTGCTTTGTGGTGTCGTCTATATGAGGAGTGATTCCGTCCACTCCCTGAGCACCGGCTTCACCAGTATCTCCCTTGTCGCCTTTAGGCAGAACAAGATTAAGAGTCTGATTGGGAGAATCACCTGTAATGGTTGCAGAAGCAGTGCCGCCGGAAGATACGGTGCCTATGGTAAGCGTATTTGCAGGTCCTGCTGCACCCTGTGCACCGTCAGCTCCCTGCGCACCAGCCTGTCCGGGATCTCCTTTTTCGCCCTTCTAGCCTTTGGGGATGCCGAATGTAAAGTTGAACACTTTTGCTGTGTTCTAACCGGTAGCTGTTACAGTGACAGTAGGATTCTGAGTGGGCTATAATGAAGAAGCGGACGCAACGGGTGTGCCGAAACCAGCTGCAGCTCCGTCTTCTCCTCTGAAAGGAATAGCCTAAGACCAGTCGCCGGATGTGTCCGACTGCTTGATGTACAAGTTACCGGTATCCGTAGCCAGGAACGAGAACCCTTTGGTCTGTGCGTCGTACGTGGGCCTCTAGGATAATAAACCGGTAGCATCGACAGTGAAACTTGCGCCGCGCTAACCCTTAGGCAATGTCAGATTCAGAACCTGGTTTGGAGCTGTGCCTGTAATGGTCGCTGCGGCCGTGTCGCCGGAAGAGACGGTGCCTATGGTAAGCGTATTGGCGGGACCAGTTGCTCCTGTAGCGCCTGTCTATCCCTGAGGTCCTGTGTCACCTTTATCGCCCTTCGGGCCCTGCTAGCCTGTATCACCCTTCTATCCCTTAGGTCCGGTCGCACCTTTTGGAATGCCGAACTCGAAAGAGAACACCTTAGCTGAAGCTGGTCCGGATGATGTAACCTGAACTGTGGGCTGCTAGTTCTATGCAAGCTGCTGCGCAGTTGCCACAGGCTAAGCGAAGTCTCCGGCAGCTCCATCATAGCCCTTGGGAAGCTTGAAGCTGAACTGGAACTTCTTGGCTGTATTCGGTCCTGTAGCTGTAACTGCAACGGATGCGCTGTCGGAAGCTCCGAGAAGCTATATTGTGGCCTCCGGAGTATCGAATCCTGCGCTTAAGTCAGGAACTATTGTAGTGGGATATCTGGTGAACTGCTACGGCTTATAACTTGTGAACATCTGAACCTCACACTGTCATCTACATTGCGTTGGCGCAGATCTGCATTCCTGAAGCTGAGCCTGTAGCGGTGTACGTGTAGCCTGCAGGCACAAAGATCTTGTGATCTATGGCGACTGTTTCCTAAGCTTTTACCGGCAGTACGAATTTAAAGATCTGGGATGATCCCTGCTTCTTTGTGAATGTCACAGTGCCTCCCTGCGATCCGCCGTACACCTATATGGAAACAATAGCTATGTCAGTTGTCGAATCAGCTGTGCACAGTGTCTGCTATGTGTCCGCAGCAGTTGTCAGTGTGTAGTTCTTAAATGCCATTTAGCTTTACCCCCCACCCCGTTCATTTATTCTATGCAGGCTCAGAGTAACCCATGAGCTTGAAATACGCCTGTTTCTGCATCACAGCGGAAAGCCGCTCTGCATAGGAGTTCTTCTTTTCCATCTTCGGCTAGCCCTTTTTCCTGGCCTTCCCATCGATGGTCATGTTGGGAGTCTGAATCTTGTCGCCTTTACCGGGTTTCTCTGCAGTCTTCTGCTCAAGTTTCATCTCAGGCGTCTCAATAGGCTTTACCGGCTTGGTCTATGCTCCGGCTGCCTGTTTACCTGCAGCCTATATCTGGTTCGCAACCTGAGCAGGTGTCTTCACACCAGGAACAGCGGGAGGCGTCTTCAGTCTCTGGATAGCAGCCTGCGCATCGGCACTGGATACAGCAGGAGCCGCCGGTTTCCTGCCGGACCTGTTGCTGAACCAGTTACGAATGTCAGTGCCGAAATAACCTGTACCCAGACCAACACCAAGGGACGCAAGAAGCCTTGCGAGCCTGTTCTGTCTTGCTCCGGGAAGGAAGCTCGACAGAGCATAGGTACCGAGGCCAGCTCCAGTACCAATCAGTATGTTCTTGATTACATTAGGATCTACCTACGCCTGCTTATCCAGGCCCATCATCTTGAAATATGCTTGTTTATCCATGTATGCCTCACTTAAATAATCCTTGTATGTAGTCAAGAAGTCGCTGCCAGAAGCCGGGCTGCGCCGCTTTGCTTGCAGCTCCCTGCTGAAGCCCTCTGTTATATGCAGCCGCAGCTCTGTCCGTCATCTAGTTACGTGCCTGTGCCGCGCCTCGCTATGCACCAAGTTTATGCGCCTGGTTCATAGCGACAGTACCGGCAGTCGCAGCACCTGCAGGCACTGCAACTTTACCTGCGACAGGAGCAACGTTCTTCGCAGCAATGTACGCATTCCTGTACGTCTGCGGGTTGATCGCGGCTTTGCCTGCCCCTGTAATCGCTTTGCCCACGTTGGCCAGCACACCTTTAGGCAGCTTCAATGCCTATTCCTTGCACAGGCCCATCATCTTGAAATATGCTTGTTTATCCATATTGATCCTATATTCTGCCTACTGATGCAGTTTTCTGCCTACTCAGCAATAATGTGAACTCATTTATCTGTCTACTCATCGGAAGCTCTATATAAGCCCTGCAGTTCCAACGCCTGCTGCAGCGCCGATACCAGCGAGCTTCAAGGCATCCGTATATGTGGAAGCCTGGTCACTCTAACCTGATTTCCTGTTGGCGATGAAAGGCAGCAGCCCAGCTGTAGTCCCGACGCCACCGAGCAGCATGGCCGTCAGTGCCAGCCTGCGTCTCTTGCGTCTGTCCATCTCCTTCTGCATCTATTTCTATGAAACGAATTTATGCGCAGTGATGTACTTGTACTTGGAGACATCTCTGAGCAGTCTCTTGTTGCCTGTGACGACTGCCTGCTGGATCATGCTTCTGAGATCCTAAGCCTTTACTCCTGTCTTGTCCTGCGGCGATATCTTGTGCACGACATCGGACACAGGGCGCTTCACAAGCTTGCCTGACACAGGATCAACCTATGCGTATGTAGAACCTGTGCGCATGAATTTAGGCGACTCTATATAGGACTTCAGTTTAGTCGCCAGCTGTTTCCAGTCCTTCTATTGAGGATTGGGAGGCAGACTGTACATCCACCCTGAGTAGTCATTTATTTCAGCACTCATATATCACCTTGCAGTATTCGGAGTCCACGAAGGACTTGTCGTAATAGTACTTGCCACATATGGACGGCAACGTAAACCAGAGCAGCTTCAGCGGTTTCCTCTGGAACTACAGCTATCTGTAGCAGCATGCGCACAGCTAGAAGCTGTACAGAGCGTCCTAGCCCTGTCTGTAATCAAAGTCATAGGGCTATCCTATGAAGCGTATGGCGCGTCTTATCGCAGCTTCATGGTCGCCTTCGACACGCAGCACACATACGCGGTCGCATCTTAGAAAGTCCACAATATGCAGCTACTACACACCTCCCGTCACGGCATGCACTACCGTATTGTCTCCGACATAGATACCTGCGTGTGTCAGCCTGTACCTGTTGGGCACTACAAGATCCTACAGCTTTTTCCATGTACAGCCTGTAAGTATTATGTCGCCCGGCTGTATCTTGTTCTGTACCATCTGTATGTCCTATCCGGTGACTCTGTAAGGGAAAGGCTGATACAGCACCCACATAGGAAACAGGCTGATACGGATCTTGCCTATGGCATCTATAACCTTGGCTTTATTCCGCTTGTAACTGAACAACAGCTTAAGCAGAAACAGCAGTACGCGTTTGTTCATGGCATGTCCTTTTTCCTAAGGACACAGCGTTATTCTGTTATGATGTCCCGGAAATCCTTCAGTTCCCACTGAAGTCCCAATTCCTGCGACAGCTTATAGTAGTCCTATGGGGTGTTCTTCTATCTCCACAGTATGCTGTCGGCAGTGACGCATCTTCCCGGAGCTGTGTACACTTCGCTCCACTCTGTGTACGGCTATGTTCCATAATACTGCGCCAGCCACCTGTAGATGTACTTCTACATGTAGGAGCTTCTTATGTCTATGTTGCCGAAGTTCTGTACGATCTACTCAGGCATGGCGCCCTTGTTGAAGGCGATGCAGCTTGTCGTGAGAGCCTGTCCCTTAAGCGAGGGCTTCGCAATCCACCAGGAACTCAGACAGGGCTTCCAGCAGAGCCTGTCGTGCTGCTGTATTGTGTCCTGCATGTCCTGTGTCCAGACGAAACGCCTGGACAGCTTCACCATCCAGTCCTTGTCCTTGAAATACTGCAGCCCGCGCTTGTATACTGCAAGGTCTCCGACCTGATGTCCCAGACGCTGATCCCTGTTGCCGACAAGAGGGACATTCCACTTACTGCACACCTGCACGAGCCCGGGATCCTGCGAACCGTCATCGGACACAAGTACGTCATGTCCCCACTTGCCTTTGTGCAGAGCAAGCTGCAAGTCAATATAAGCAGGACTTCCGTATGTGCCTATTACATAGCCGACAGAAGTCTGCAGCCCGTTGTGGCACTCCCAGCTTCGCAGCATCAAGGCAAGCTACGCAGGATACACGAACGCTCCCTTGAATCCCTTCGTGCAGCGCATATGCGTATCCTTGAATATCGGGGAGCAGGAGACTATTCTGTCGACGCCCATGGACTCTGCAAGCCAGGTGAACAGCGTCTGCGTGCCTACGAACAGTGATGCGCTCTGTATGAGCTGTGCAGCATGGATGATGTCCTGTATCGGATAGTACTCTGCGACATCCTTTGCGAGTGCGTTGTAGTCCTGCGGATGTCCTATATACAGTATGCGGTATTTGTCGGACAGTCTCTTAAGCGCGCGAAAGTTCGTGCAGCATCTGTACCTCGGCACTGCAGCAAGTATGATGTACGGTTCCTGTACATGTCTGTGCTGCGGAACTGTAATCCACGGCGGCATGGTCTCCTACAGAGGCTCGTTGTATGCGAGAGGTATGCGGTACCTTAGATCTGTCTCTCTGTGTACAGCAGGTATCTGTTGCCACCATGACTGCTCATCCACCCACCATGCGCTGTAGTAGTTGTACTTCTTTGCATACTATCTGGCCAGCTTGATGTTGATCTCTGTGAGCTATGGGATCTAAGGATGTACGTCCGTTATGTTCTGCACCCAGCCGCACTTGTCGAAATAAGGCTGCAGCTTCAGCAGAGGCTCAATGAACTACAGCTGTCCTTTCCTGAACGGCTTGTGTTCTCTGCAGTAAAGCTCCAGCTTCTCTCCTGTCTGCTCGTACTTCTTGCGAGCTAAACAGCACTGCGCAATGATGTCGCCGCATTTTCCTCTGGAGAGCACTATCATTTAGGCGCCTCATACTTGCTGAGATCAAAGAACATGCCGAGGAAGAAGTAAGCTCCGCCGCGCATCCAGGAAGCGTCATCATATCCTGCATAGGTAAGCATCTTCGCAGGGATAGCCATGGTGCCCTTCTCGAAGGTGTGTTTGATCTGCGTCTGCTCGACTTCAGGAGGTACGCCGAGCATGCCATAGTAAATGGTGTTGATGCAGAAGCCGGGCTGCTCCCTATACGGAACTGATTCGAAGACCTCTATGACTTTGCTCTTTGTGTAGGGCTGCGGAGTATGTGCGTCGTAATTGTGTTTCAGCTAGTGCCCTGTGTGCTTCTTCACGTAGTTAAGCGTGTGCTCCATTCTGTTGTACCACTTATTGGGAGCTCCTGCAAACTGAGGCATGGATCTGACATTATACACAACGGGAGCCTTGTCCAGATCAAGAGGGCCTGTGAGAAGCTGGTCGTCGCTCCAGAACATGAATCGCTATGCTACGTCTTTGTTGTGAGCCGCCGCGAGAACCTTGTTGATGAGGTTCGTATCCTTGAGATCTCTCACAGGATCTCCCATCTTGATTACATTCGCATTGCGCAGCCAGGGAAGTTCCGTCTCTGTATAGATCCATATGTTGCCGACGTTCTGTGCGTATTTCTATATGGATCTGAGGGCGATTCTGAGTTCGAGGTTGTCCGTGTTGGACTATGTGCTGAGAGGGATAACAATGTCTGTCATGCAAGCTCCTTTCATGTGCTGTTATTATACTTATAATAATGTATATATACTACATTGCAACGCAGGAGCACCCATGGTACCGGAAATCAAAGTCGTACAGTTCACAGCGGAAACCGAAGTCAGCACCAGAATCAGCAACAAGCTTCACAGTGCATTGGAAACCTTTAAAGACGTCGTATATGAAATGCTGCAGTACTGTCACGAGCACAATAAGCAACTGGATACCTACGAAGCGCACAGATACAGAAGGATGCTGAAGGGACGTGTAAGCAAGAACCATGACACGTTCCTCGCTACAGCCAGACAGCGCACGATAAAGATGCTCGAGCATGAGCTGCATGATGAATGCGTAGAGAAGCTGAACGGCTGGTACGTGAAGAAGGGCGGCTGGAAGTTTGTGGAGAAGGAAGGTCGCCTGTACGTGAAGCTGTCACTGCCGAGAGGACACCTTGTCATGCCTTATGACATTCCGTGGAAGCTCGTAGAGTGCGCGAAGATCAATCCTGTTGCGCCTGCAAGCGTGTACCTTAATCTGAGCAACTGTGACAAGCCGCGCGTTGAAGTACTGTACAGGACGGAAGAGGATCTTGAGTGGGCGACGACGAACTATGTCGTGTATGATGCCAGAGAGAAGGAAATGCTCAATGCGCAAGGTTAAGCTGTATGATACCCTGTTCCGCTGCAGATATGTACTGTATGTAAGCGACTTCGACGCTGAGTTCGAAGTGCCTGCGTACTATATCGACTGGCTTATGTGCGGGTTCCTCAGGAAGCTGCGGAATCGGAAGCCTGCCTGATGTGCTGTGGATTCCTTCTATGGTATACTGAGAACAGAAAATCGCTATGCAGCTGCGCATCGCTTTTGTCCAGCCACTGACTTACTCCATGTAACCCGGCTATAGTCACGGGTCTGTTAGGGGAAAAGCTCCTTTTTCCTTGCAGTGTACAGGGTCGGCGCCTTCCTATGCGATATTCCAAAACTCGGACATGTGTTACCTCTGTTTCTGGCCTCTAAATCAGGCGCCCATAAATTATTATAGTGTAATATTACTACGTAATATTACTATAATAATAATTTATGCTCTTTTTCTCTGCGTGCAGATCAAGGGACATCAGCGTGTCGTCTCCGGTGCTCAGCACCTATGCGAATCCATGCGCTGTGTACAGCTTATGTGCCGGTATGTTGTCTCTGTTCACACGTATATAGACACGTGCTGCATGCTTCCCTCGTATGTACGACAAAAACAGCTCCAACGCCCTGTATCCGTATCCTATGCCCCTATACTGAGGATACAGTGCAAAGTTGAACAGATCTGCGGAGCCGTCTGCGTATACACGTACAGCGCACGCTCCAAGCACGTCGTCCTGATGCACCAGCAGAAGGTACTCACTGCCCTGCAGGATGCTCTGCTGTATGTCCTATGCTGTCCATATATCCTGCTTGTCAGGAAGGCAGTTGCAGGCACGCACCGCATATTCCACACCAAAAGGCATACAGGACACAGGCAATATATTCACAGCACCACCTGTGAGGCTTCCGTCTGTATTCCATAAGTCGCTCATAGTGTATCCTGTATTACGTAGCTGGCTGCCGGTGAAGGATGAACTGTTATGGTGCAGTCGCTGTCGCTGCAGTCATCCCATGTATCGGAGGCAGGCAGAAGCTCTCTGTACATATGTATTACCTGCCTGATTATGTCCTAAAGTAAAGGACGCATTCTGTAGTACTAGCTGGAGTTCGGAGCAGTCTACTGCAACACCTTCCATATCTAACGCACCTTGAGCTTCAGCTGACGAAGCTTCATGGAATTGCGTCCGGGTGCAATGGCTCTTACAAGCACGCCTGTTGCAATGTCTTTGTTGATCGCTTCATATGCTATCTATGTGTACAGCAAACTGTGCGCATGCAGGAGATGCAGCAGTGCCGTTCTGGTTGCCGAGGTCTATGTGCGCAGATCTATTCCGTAGTCCTATTTGCTGTCCCAGGAGATGTACAGCTGCTGCTTCGAACCGGAAAGGTACTACAGCAGACAGTGCAGATGAGAGTACCAGCGCAGAGGTGCGTTCAGGTCCTGCAGCATTCTGTGTGCAAGTACTCTGCAGTACTTCGCCAGATTGGCGTCGTGCTGTATGAGGTGTCTGTTGGCTGCGTACACCTAGGCGGCGGCTGCGCAGAAGTCGAATATGTGTCCTGTGTGTACCAATGCCAGTGCGTACGAGATGTGCTTGTGCGCACAGTTTGTACACAGCTAGTAGGGGCGCACGGTGGGCACGAAGTCGTACTGAGGTGTACCGTTTGATGTGGACTATGACGAGTCAGACCTTTGGGCACTGACTTCGACAGCCTTTTGGTTTGGATTATGAAGGCTTTCGGTACCGACTTTGACAGTACCTTTAGGCATGGACTACATAGTAGTCGACACCGAACGGTTTCTATTTTTACATGAACAGGGCATAAATCAGCAATCCGTTTCTATACGCTATTCGCACTCCTGGCATATGCCATCCACATACTTATTGCAGGCATAATAAACCTTTAAGCAGCGCTCACCTTCCACAAGGTCCTAAAAGCCGGAAGCAACATAATAGATACCCTTTGCCCGCTATATCTATGTCCGGTCGGGAAGACAGCCGTTGGATTCAGGCGTCTGAACAGTGGTTGAAGCGCTCACTGACACAGAAGCAGACACAGATACAGCCTGCTATGGATTATATGCCTATATTAAAATACCATAGGCTTCTGCCCGGGCGCTTGCACCATATGCGTAGCCTTTGCATACATCATTATCTCTGGCAGATACAGATACACTGCATCCCTGCACAGTAACAATATACCCGATGTTTCTTGCCTCGATATCCATACCATAAGCAATGGCCGATCTGCAAAAGCCTTCATCTGATACATCGATATTCACATCTGTATCTATGATCTGCAGATCAGGAACCGCTACCGAATATATTCCGTATGCTCTGCTGACTGAGCCGGACACGGAAACAGAGGTGTCAACAACCATTTGAACACCTTCCAGCGCATATACTGTAGCAGCATATGTCTATGTATCGTTCCCGGGATTCGAGATGATCTGTATATCCGAATGCAGACAGTAACTGCATCTATTGTGGCAACTGCGATTTCCTCCTTCAGTGCTAAGCCTGATCTACGTCATGTACTAAGATGGGGCATCAATTTGTACATTGGAGCCTGTCGAAGTAAGCGTCACTCTGCTGTCGTATATTGCGGCTCCGTCATAAACATAGTAGCCCAACTGGACATTGGCTGCTCCTGACATCACCAGATCTGAAGATATGACACGCCATACTGCTATATACATGTTCCTGCCGCTGCCTTCTTTCATATCTATAGGCGACTGGAAGCACGTCTATACGACCGGCCTGCCGGTACATACCGAATCTATGCCTATGTCCACAATGCGTAAAGAAGATTGATTCAGCAGACCGATATAAAGACCGACGCCCTAAAAGGCGTCCATGTATATATGGCTCTGGTATACCAGGATGCAGTGCAGCATACACCAGGCGCAGGTAGCGCCCCGCTCCGGACTGGAACCGGTGAACGTGACCTCGGAGTTGTACACCACATAAGCACCCAGTGCGTTGCGCGAGCGCCCGCCGGTGCCTAAATAAGTATCGGTTCTGTACAGTGATTGCTCCGCCTGCACGAACTACACTGACGAGTCCACGACACAGCCGTATGTTATTGGGTGTGCGTATGGATCGCGGCTTCCCTCCGCCTGCAGGTATACAAGATACCCGTCGCACACTCCCGGCTGCGAGCTGGAATACGTGTGCCGTATACTGCATGACATCAGATAAGCACACCCGGCGTACAGTATAGAGTAGTCTCTGCGCACCGGCTCCGTGCGTTCTATCTGCAGGTTCATGTTCCTGATCACGATGTTGACGCCGTTGTAGTACCGCTGCGACGAGGAAGCTCCGAACGCGACCGCGCTGTAATACGCCGTACCTGTACAGTTCAGCACCAGCCTGGGTTTGCACTTGCTGCTGTCGACGCCCGCCTTGTTCACACAGGACTGCAGCAGATAGAGAGCCCATGACAGGTTCTTCCAGGGATCCTCCTGCGTGCCCTTTCCACCCTTGTTCCTCATGTTCAGCGCCGCATCCCGCTATGCGTCGGAAGCGCCATATCTCCAGACGTCGGTGTCGTCCCAGTGAGCGTCGGCGTCCAGATCGCAGTAGAAGTTGATGCACGGAACGGAAATCTGCCAGTGCACCATCAGCTCGCCGTACCAGTCCTACGCCAGTCCCTGCTGCATCATCTATAGTGTGAGCTAAGGCGGCGTGTTCAGCTTGAAGCTCTATAGTTGTACGCAGCCAAATACAGGTTCCGCCGAGTCACTGCATATATATTGAGTTCCTGCAGGGCGCTGCACGATCCACTTGACTTTGTCCACCTGCCCTCCGAATGTTGTGTATCCGGTTCCCTGCCACTCATATTTCTCTCTCAGATTCCAGGCATTCAGCTGCAGGCTGTTCATTATGGACGCAGGCTGATACCCCAGCATGTGCCATTCAAAAGGGCATGTCCTGAACCATGGAATATGCCCGGAGAAGGATGCTGAGCATGACCAGGACACAGAATCAGAGCACCGGGCGCTGTAATCTATATATCTGGCGAAGTATACAGGACAGTCCACATCCTCGGTGACATCATATGAGCTGGGCAGAGTGACCCGGTGCGCATCTGAGCTGACATAATACTTGTATGCGTTGCCGTTCTATATGACCGGCATGTAACTGTCTATGCGCTAAATGTAGCGGAGCAAAACAGAATCCGAGACATCCTGTATGCACAGGGAATCGGACAAATCACGTCTCATATACCTATATCCGCTGCATGGATCCGAGTCGGACGGAGAGAGTTCGTTGATGTACCTGCCTCTGTACAGATTAAGGGGTGTGCGAACAAAAGAGTTCCAGGGATCGCTGTCACTGCTCTTTATATTCCTGTACTTATATGGCGGAGGCTCAGGAATATTGCACGGAAAAACAAGCGAGTCCGACTGCCGCATGAAAAAATCAAACTATTGCGGCTGACACGGATCCCACATAAAATAGGACGCGGACAGGCTGTTGCTTGGAGCAGATGGAGCTGCACTGCTGTTGCTTCCATGCTGAAACTTGAAAGCGAAGATCTGGGGCATGTAGTAAGCTGCCGGTCTATATTGAGGGTAGGAAGACGCACCGAAGCGCAAAACAGGAAAGTTGACGACATCTGTTATGTGCGTTCCTTTCCTCTACTTTCTGTTGTGACTGTGCTGCATATATGACGGGAACACTCCGTAGGAGCCTCTGTAGGTATCCCAGGAGCTCACAGTGCACTTAATAGGCCAGGTGTCCTCATCGTATTCAGTCCAGCCATATACATCCGGCCGCCTGAAATATATCTGATATATTGTATTCTATGCATTGGAAGAGTCCGAAAGAGGACACGTAACAGGTGTACCGCATCCCAGCTTGCCGTTACAAGGTCTGTAGGAGCATACCAGCATTCGCATCAAAGTCGCAGGGCCTGTGTCTTCCCTGTACCTGTAGAAGACAACCGCACCACCTGGAGGCCGCACAGCCGCGCTGCCTCTGTATGTCCTCTATCTGCTGGGATAAGTTAAGTTCGCCTGTAAGCCCAGACTTCCATTGTCGGCTCTGTAGTAATAGGCGGCATCTGGGAAGACCTTACTCCATACACCTGTTCTCACCGGAAGATTCAATGCAGCGTGACATCCGGCATACCTGTAATAGGCGCTTGGATCATTGTCCGGCTTTGAATCGCTCCACTTTACAAGCTACCACTACCATCCGCTGTCAGACACAATGTCCACAGGCCAGATGGAATCAGATAAACGTCCTGCCTTGACCTATCTATTATGCAGCATGGCATCCAGATCAAGGAACTGTATGCTGTCCTTGTGCACCAGCTTGACGTACACCCAGAAGTACTGCATGTAGGGATAGTTGCACAGGCAGTCGTTGCCAGTCGGGATCTATGAATATGGGAGCTGGATGCAGCCGCCTGGAGCATGGTAAAACGGCTTGCCAGCCTGGCCCTGAATGACCGGATTGGCCTCAGTACCTATATTCCAGAGGTACTTGCTGTCTGACGTCTCCAAGCTCCACACTCCTCCTATGCCGTGTACTGATACGCTCCGCGTATTTGTACCCTTATTGTACTTCTCATGCGTGTACACACTGCTGCCTTGTCCTGCCGGACGTGTGCGCATACGTTATATGCATGAGATGTTACGTATATCGTACTGTATATACTGTAATGTCAAACAGCTTTAACTATGGAGATACCGATGTCTGCAATACCTTATCCGCTGGATCCGATGGGCTCCAATCTTGGGCCTTACTTCGAGCTTATTGTAAAGCCAGGAATCCTTGGCAACTCGACTGCTTATGGTTTCACTCCTTACTGGAACACCGGCGGCTACTGTAAAGTTATGGACTGGGGAGACGGCATCAGCGAGGATGCGACTGCGAGCGGCACCAGACTCACGCACACTTATGCTGCTGCCGGAACGTACACAATAAGTATCAAGGCGGACTGCTATAGATGTATGTTCGGATACCATGGTACATACGCACCACTTATATATAATGCCAACGGCAACTGGGATGCGCTGGGGAACATTACAAATGGCACCGACATGTTTGAAGGCTGCACCAATGCATTGTTTAACTTCTCGGAGCTTCCCAAAGGGATGACTGCAGCAAGTTCCATGTTCAAAGGCTGCACCAAAGCTACGCTGCCGCTTACGAGGCTTCCGGCTGGACTCACTGGAAGTCTTGTATCAGCGTTTGACAATACTCTGTTGGCTGTAATCAACCTTGATGACCTCACAGCCAATGCGCCTGAAGGATGCTGGACAGAAGTAAGAAATATAATGTACATGTTCCGCAATGCAGGTTCAGGCAACTCGCCCGGAACAGTGACAGGCTCCCGCTCTGCGTTCCTTGCGAAGCTTCCCAATGTAACAAACGCAACCAAAGCATTCTATGGCACCAATACAACGGAATAAGGAGGACAATATGTACACACTGCATAAAGGACAGAAGGGACTGCTGATAGGCAGGTGACATCCGAGCAGATATCCGCATACCACGCGCTGAATTCTGATTTCTGAGTCCACTGCATAGTAAAAATAAAACTCAAGGGGCCATTGCGGCCCCCTTATCTCACTGGAACTGAAGCATTGTAAATGGATTCCACTATCCCTTCTGTACAGGGCACAGTTTGTAATCCTCCAGCAGCAGACAGTCAATGTACTTTTTCAGTACTTTGATTTTGTCACTGCCGGATGTACAATAAGACAGTTCCTTATGAATAAGAAGCTCGATCTACTATCGAACCTCTGCGAACTGCACAGCTGTTCTGGAGCTGTGCAACAGCAAAGCGAGTTCTTTTATCATAAGAGAACCTTTCTGTTTGGGCCCGTATGGTTGCTGCCATACGGGTCTTTTTTACTCAATGGGCAGACATGAAATAAACTGCAATGAGGGCGAGCATGCCAATAGCCGCAACAATAGCTGAACACACCAGCATATCTATACGATACTGTAATCGAAGAAGCTGAAACCAGTTGTCACGCAGTTCCTTTTCAGTTGCTGCAAGTTGCTGTCTCAGATTCTCATTGTGCGCTCTGGCAAGTGCAAGCTATTTTTCTTCTGCTTGCTTTACGATATCAACTATAGTGTCCACTCCGGACTCCTTTCGTTGAAAGTGTTGGAGGATCCCGTCAGACACCTCGCCTGACTGCTAAGATCCTCCTTCACTTTATTATGCCATAAATATGCGCATTATTTAGCTGTTTACGTCCTCCTGACAGCGCCTAGAATAAGTCCAAAAGGAGGCACAATGACAGTCACACGATTCGCACCTTCGCCTACCGGCGACGACATCCACATAGGCAACCTTCGCATGGCAGCACTGAACCATGACCTTGCACGCAGGGAGCATGGGATATTTGTACTTCGAGTAGAGGACACAGCCAACGACCGACTGGTACCTGCGTGCACGGAGCGCATAATAAGCACAATGAAGTGCATGGGCATGGAACCTGACAGGATATACAGGCAGTCCGACAACAAGGAACTTCATATCTCCATAGCCAAAGACCTTGTGAGCAAGGGAAAGATGTTCGAGAAGGATGGCGCCATATGGTTTCCTGCAGGAGAAGCCTCTTACAAGGACAAGGTGCAGGGAAACATCTACAGCTCCTGGGAACCGTTTGTATGTATCAGAAGCAACGGTGAACCCTCATTCATATTCGCCAACGCCGTAGATGATTCACTGCTCATGGAACTCGGAGAGCTTATTGTCATCC
>OHCS01000141.1_pt1 | contig 46638 bp, 41 predicted proteins | sample 1566741 | NCBI WGS metagenome assembly OHCS01 (sample SAMEA3879604, study PRJEB24766) | human gut metagenome | biome: human-associated habitat; feature: feces | place: USA | collected 1985/1987 | reverse complement strand
AATACTCGGATAACGGCACATCATTCACGGCCAACTCCGGAGAAACACCGGGTGCATACATTGGCCAGTACACAGACTTCACAGCGGCAGACAGTACTACATTCTCGGCCTACACATGGTCGAAGATTAAAGGAGAAACCGGGGCGAAAGGTTCGACCGGACCAACCGGGCCACAAGGCATTCCAGGCACTTCGCAGTACTTTCATATCCGCTATTCCGCTGCATCTACCGGCAACCCGATGGTGACCACTCCAAACACGTATATCGGTACAGCGGTCACATCCAGCGCAACGGCACCTACCGCCTACACCTCATATAAGTGGTCACAGTTCAAAGGTTCACAAGGCGCACAAGGTACGCAGGGTATCGCAGGAACCAAAGGAGCTGACGGGCGCACGCCTTATCTGCATATCAAATACTCGGATAACGGCACATCATTCACGGCCAACTCCGGAGAAACACCGGGTGCTTATATCGGCCAGTACACGGACTTTACAGCGACAGACAGTAACACATTCTCAGCCTACACCTGGTCGAAGATAAAAGGAGAAACTGGAGCGAAAGGCCCAACTGGAGCAACGGGTCCCGCAGGAGCAAAAGGGGCAGTTGGACAAGTTGGTCCGGTCGGTCCTATCGGACCCAAAGGGGATGCCGGAGCCAAAGGAGCGACTGGGGCAACAGGAGCAACCGGTCCTACAGGCCCCACAGGTCCGAAAGGTGCAACCGGCGCAAAAGGTGACAAAGGAGATGCTATCGCATCATCTTATATGAATGGGGTGATGAAATATGCCGATCCTTATTTCCGCACAAGTGCCAATTCGACCGGGCTATATAATAACTCCGGAGGTACTGCAGGAATCTGGGAACGATTAGCCAAGCCTGCCGGTGTGCCAGGACCAAGCAGCTATTATATGCGATATCGCTATACTGTTGGTACAACTTCACCCAATCGTGGCGGATTTACATTTTCTACAACAACCTATCGTAACTGTGAATATATAGCGAGAATCATCGCTAAGATTCCTGTAGGTTATACGATTAATTATCATGCCAATTCACAAGGTAATAATCCTATAGCTGGATGGCTTACACCTAATACCGGAACCGGTTCATATACCGAGTATGTATTCAGGTTAAAATGCAGTGACTCCGGTACATTCAGTACAAGTATGTTTTTTTCCTTCAATGGAGCCAATGCAGCGTTTACCGTCGAAGTAGCATACGCTACCGTATTTGATACGGTTGCCAATGACCGTACTACTTATATTGACTCCAATGGTGTCTATACAGGTACTCTTATAGCCAGGCAAATCACAGCAACGAACGTAGTATTCGGTACGGCCAATATAGGTGACGCAACGATCACAAATGCGAAGATATCCGCCGTGGATGCCGCCAAGATCTCTACCGGTTATTTATCTGCCGCACGTATTGCTGCATTGGCTATAACCTCTGATAAGATCGCTACGAATGCAATTACAGCGGCAAAAATTGCAGCAGGTACCATCACCTCGGACAAGATAAATATTACTTCCATTCGGGCGGCTATATTGACTGCCGATGCAATTGCTGCACTGACTATCACAACCGGAAAACTGAATGTCACTAATGGCGCAACAATTGGTGGTTGGAAGGTAGAGGGAAATTCACTTTCTATAAAAAGTGCCGCATCTGCAAAGATACTTGTGGAACCAACTGGGGGACGATTTTTGAGAATCAATGATAATTCCTCAGAATTGTTAAGCATCCGTGCGGATGGTGCTACAGGGATAAACATTTATACTCAAAGTACTACGGGCAAATGCTTGATCATGCATGCGCAAACAGGAGGAATGGCCGTCGAAAGTTATGGAAACCATATCTTTTACCAAAGACCCGGTGAAACTTGGAATGCTCCGGGCACACTGTGGGCGGCTCGAATAAGTGCAGGCGGTAGTATAGAGAATTACTGGGGAAATGGCTGTACCGCTTCCGCAACACGAATAGGAATCGGTCAATATCGCATCAATCACGATTTGGGACATTTATCGTATTTCGTTATGATAACTTGTACACCATACTCTACTACTGGCAATAAATGGGTTTTTGGAATGATTGTCGAAAAACAGGATAGGTCTCTTATTGTCCATATATTAGATACAAATAAAGGTAATCTTGATGCCGCATTCGAGATTGCAATCATCGGACGGAATAGAATTTAATTAAAAAATTGCAGTTATGAAAATTGATTTTAGAAAAATTACAATGAAGGATATCGAGGAAATCGAAACAGAAATAGACCTCGATTATCAAGGCCTGGCAAATTACATCTTTAACCAGACCAAAGACCTCGGTGAATTAGAACTGGCTCGGAATATGTATAAAAAAGGTATTGTTGAAGTCGATTCTAAATGTGCTGAAGCCCTGAAAACTTACATACACGATGCCTTTAACGCATCCGTGCATGAAGCTATATTTCCCAAATTAGACAGTATTATTAACTCCTAAAAGTAACAATTATGATTACAGAAGATTTAGCGAAAAGAATGTCCTTACTGGACAGTGTGGCTTATATTAAAGTGGGTGAATCAACCCGCCAGTTGAGAATTCTCCGTGGCGAGAGCAGAGCGAAGGTTCTTGCACCTATCATCCAAGAGCTGATAACTGACATTGATCAGGAAAAGGCGACTTATATTCAAAAGCTGCTGACCGATTACGAATACACCGAAGATGGCGACTGCCTGTCCATCCTGCAAGGAGAAGAAAGAGCGTTGCTTGAAACTGCATTCGTTGATTATGTGGTAGCAGGTGGCGAATTGTAAGAGATGGCAAAAAGACTTATCAATCGCATCGTTATTCACTGCAGCGCTACCAAGTGCACGCAGGATTTTACTGCAGAGCAAGTAAAAGCGTCACATGTTGCAAGAGGTTTCCAGACTTGGGGATATCATTTCTATATCCGAAAATCCGGAGAGGTCCAACCGATGCGCCCTATCGAAGAGATTGGTGCCCACGTGCGTGGACACAATGCAAATTCAATTGGAATATGTTATGAAGGTGGTTTAGATGCTTCGGGAAATCCTGCAGACACAAGGACACCGGCACAAAAACAGTCAATGATTGCTTTACTGAATGAACTTATGATAAGTCATGAGATTCTTTATCTTGACGGGCACCGGGATCTCAGTCCGGACTTAAACGACAACGGCATTGTGGAGCCGGACGAGTGGATCAAGATGTGTCCCTGTTTTGAAGTACATTCCGAATATAACCATCTGGCAACAGTACTTATCAAACCCTAAACCTTGATTTGTGCGGATGCATTGGACTTTGTACGGTTTCGTACAAAATTCGTGCATCCGCATTTCTTTAGAATACAACGTGTTATCTTTGTTTCGTACGAAAGTACTAAATTTTGAAGCTATTGAAACATTGTACACCTTCCAGTTTACTTTCTTCCATAACATGAGCATAGATCATCGTCTCTTGAATATTAGTATGTCCTAACAGCTTTTGCAATGTAGCAATATCTTTAGTCTTTCTCAAAAAGATCGTAGCAAAAGTGTGACGTCCGGTTTTAGCCGATATTTTTTTGTTAATTTCTAATGATTTAGCTATTTCTTTCAGTTGTCGATTTACGACCTGATCACATTGTATGTGTGTAAATACTCGCCCTTGATCCTTACCTCCATTTAATTCATTGAGTAAATTTTTCACAGGCTCAGACATTGGTATTTTTATGGGTTCAGGCTTGCAATTTCGATTTTTTATTCGATAGTAAGTTAGTATGTTATTACTTACTTGCTCAATAGTGAACATGCGGGCATCAGTAATATGTAGGCTTGTGAAGCACATAAAAAGAAAGAAAGCTAATGTATTCTGCAATTTATCAGGTAGTACTCTTTGATAATAGAGGCGTAAGAATTGCATCAGTTCTTCTTCTGACAAATAATCTACGTCACTTTTTATACGCCGGATATGGAACTCATTGAATGGATTTACATCTACATAACCTTTACGAAATGCTGCGGTTACATAGATCTTAACGGTTGACATATTCCTTTGTGCTGTTGCTTCAGAATTTCCCAATTTCTTTTTCATATAGATAAGATAGTCACTTAGATAATCTTTCGTGAGATCTTGAAATTGCAATAACTCATTATATTCCTTGAATTTCTTCATGCAGCTAACATGATGCTTAAATGTCCCCATTTCAATCCGCCGGCTATATGTTTTCATATATTCTTTAACGAAGTCATGGAATGTTTTATAATCCGTTGGATTATTATATTCCCTCATAAAGATCTCTTTCGTTAATAGTTTATCTTTCAACCGGAATTTTACCAGTATATCATTAATATGGGCTTTTATGTTGCTAATAACTAAATTAGTATCCTTAACTTCCTTGCTGTTTCCTTTGACTAATCCACTTTTACAGTCGAATTTGAGTACAGGCACAGATATTTTGCAAGGAAGCATCAACTTTTCTTTGCCAAGATAGAAGGTTATATATACCGGCGCATTACCTTCTTTCGTCAATCTTTGCTTATTTTGAATTACTCTTATTGTGCTCATTTATGTTGTCTAAATTATTACTGTTGTCTATAATAGGAGGTATGTTTCTATAATGTTGCCTACTTTCTGCACGAATTTCCCCCAAAATGATAAGGTGGTAAGTAGTTGATAATCTATGAAATGACGAAAGGCAAGCAGTCGTTTTACTGACTACTTGCCTTATCGTTGTGATTCCGTTGCGATTCGAACGCAAGACCCACGCCTTAGAAGGGCGTTGCTCTATCCAGCTGAGCTACGGAACCATCCTTAATTGCGGTGCAAAGGTACGCTTTTCTGTGAAACTTGCAAAGATTTTACGCAGAAAATATTTTGTAAATAGATACTTTTATATCCGATTAGATGTTATAATCCTAATGGTAAACCAGTTACATACCATAAAATAAATAACAAAGTCCAAGCTAATAATATATATAGAGAATATCTCCAGGTATATTTCAGTAATGAACCATAGGTCGCTTGCTTATCATATTGCTGCATGTAAGTAAGGATAAGAGGCATATAGAACATGAAAGGAGTGATGGCATTGGTGGCACTGTCGCCAATACGAAAAGCGCATTGTACCATATCTGGAGAAATCCCCATATTAGCAAAGAACGGAACAAAGATGAAGGACATGAAAGTCCACTTGGCAGTGGCAGAGACCATAATAAGGTTCACAAGTGCTGTAAAGAGAATAAATAGAATGAGTATCCATAAACTCCCAAGATGAATGGACGAAAGCATGTCCGCTCCCATAATGGCTATACATTTATCCAAATGAGAATACTCGAAACACGCAAACATCTGAGCAGCAAAGAAAGCGATAACAAAGTAAACACCTAACAATTTCATAGGTTGAGTAAGTCCCTCAATCACATCTCCATCTGTACGATAACGACCGGAAGCAAAGCCATAAACCATCCCCATAAGCCCGATACCAAAAGAAAGCAGAAACAGAATGCCCTCTATAAAAGGAGAACGGATCAGCCCACCATTCACACTACGCAAAATACCCCATGAAGAGAAAGTAGCCCAAAGAATCACGGTTGTATAAATCACCCCGATAGATACTGCACCTATCATAGCACGACGTTCTTTACGGGATAATTGCTTATAACCATTGAAACGAATATGACCGGCATATTCTCCCAAAGCCGGAAGAAGATTACGGCGGGTTACCTGATAAATAATAAAAGCCAGCAAGAAAGTAGATGCAAACAAGAAATAGTAATTACACAAAGGCCCTGTATTTCCAGGTGACACATTTGCCATATCCGCAGCTTCTTGGGTACTGGCAGCAAGCATAGGATCCAAAGTACTTAGCATCAGGTTAGCACTATACCCACACGAAACAGAAACGTATGCCGTAATAATACCTGCAACCGGATGCAGCCCGACCGAATGGAACAAAGTTGCTGCAATCGGTAAAAGAATAATGTATCCGGCATCCCCTACTACATTGGAAAGTAATCCTAAGAAAATAACCAGTATCACCATGCGCCATGGATTATGCTTACGACGTGCCCCACTGCGGATACAGGCATCTATAAAACCTGAATGTTGTGCCACCCCGATACCAAACATAGCCACAATTACTAAGCCCAGCGGAGCAAACCCCGTGAAATTAGTAACCACATGCCGCAACAGCCAACGAACACCTTCCGGGCTAAGCAAACTTTGTACCCGTATTTCCTCCCCTGTTTGCGGTTGAAACACGCTCAGGCCGTAAATGTCAAATATCCATGATAAGACAATGACAGCCAGCGTCAACAAGAGAAACATTGTTGCCGGATGCGGCAGACGCCATTTGTTATTCATCATCTGCTTCCAGATTATCTATATCAAGAATACGGAGTTCTAAAGCACGCACAACCAGACGGGTTGCATTCACTCCTATCCGCTCTCCTTGTGGAAACAGACGGTTTACCAAATCATTCTGACGCTTTTCCAGAGATTTAACTCCAAAAGGCATACCTTTCAAGTTAGCAATCATATCTTTGGTATACCCCAATGCCAGATGGCGTAGGAAACGCTCGTCATACTCATCAATATCATAACTGATAACCGCTTCCTGACGTTTGGCATCATTCGCAACAGATTGCTTGAAACGGTCTACAATTTTTTCCAAAATAGGATAATTAAAAACCAGCTTCTTTCCATCCATTACTGCCTGTACATCTGTTTTCGTAAGCAACTCACCTGTTTTCAAAATAATACCGTCAGCACCCGCATTCAGAACATCCACCCAAAGCTTTTCATTCAGAATTTCTCCGGTAAATATGAGTACGTGTACTCCCGGGTAGCGTTTAAATATATTCCGGCAGATATCCACACCAATAGTAGTAGAACCACCCAAACCTAAATCCAGTAATACCAAATCAGGAACTCCGGCTTCTATCAATGTCCAGAATTCACTTTCGGTCATGGCCGTACCGATAACTTCTGCATTGGGTATTTCATGACGGAAGATTTCTTCCGTTCCTTTCAATTCAAGCTTGACGTCTTCTACAATAATTACTTTGAATTTCTTGTCTTCCATATTCTTTAATTTTATTTTCTTCTCGGTATCGTAAAATAAACTGTAAATCCACCATTCTCAGCCGGTTCAGCATTGATGCGACAGCCACGTTTTCCGGCAAACTCGTCATGGTCGCGAATAATCTGCTTGCAGACGAGATACTCCGTACCTTGCAACTCTCCTTTTTCTCCTGTTGCCGTCATACGTTCCAGGTTTGGATAGAAAAGTTGATTTAATTCCTCACGGGTTTTCGTCCTTCGCATATCAGTGAAAAGGAAACGAATATATTCTCCGTCTACTGCTGCCGCCAAATGTATTTCTCCATCCAGAGGAACAGACAAGGCTTCGTCTATCAGATTCTCCAATAAGAAGCGGAGTTGGATAAAATCTCCGACCACTCTTTCATCAATAACTTTCGTAGAGAAAGATACAGCAAACCCTTTTCCCTTATTCGCTTTACGGAAATATTTTTCTGCCAAAACAAACAACTCCGGTACGGAAATTATCCCTCGACGGAACGTAACCTCTTCCAATTGGCGCGATGCGCACGAACTCAATATGGTAAATATACCTTTATAATATTCTATCAATTCGCTGATAGCTGAAACCGTCTCTTTTTCTTCCGTTTCTGAGAGAATACCTGAACGGAGTTTACCAATGAGTTGCTTGATCTTATTCGGATAATAAATCGTCTCGTGCTTGATGGTGGAAAGACAATTATCAAGCACCATATTCTGCACATGCAACATACCGTCCTCCCATGACGCCCGGTGTGCTTCTTCATGCGCAGCTTCGATGTCGCGGTATTTTGTTGCCAGTTTCACAACTGCATTGAAGACCACAATCGCTATATACCGCGCAATCAATTCCAGCAATAGATGAGCTGTCTCTTGATCAACATTCTCTTGCCGTTCTAGATATAACACACCCACACAGCGCGAATCACCCGCAGCATCCACCACCAAAGGCAAAGCTTCAAATCTCGGTGCGGACAGTTGAGTATGCTGTTCAAAACAGCGTTGAACTACTTCCTTCCAAAGTTCATCTTCTGCCGCAGATGATCCATTATCTCCCGTAGAGGACAACTCATTTTCTATAGAATTTGACGCATATTCCAGTTGATGTGTCGTTTCATTATAAACGGCGATTCCCAACCGATCAATACTTAGCAACTCATTTACGGCATCAAAGCCTTCGTCAACGATACGTTGAGGAATAGCTTTCAGGGTATCTTCTTCCCGTTGCAATGCCTCTTCTGTTTCGGGAACTTGTATCAGGGAGGCAGCAAAGATCTGTCTATTGATTTCCAAAACCTGTTCCAGATTCCAACGGTTTACAAGACGTTTGCGAATATACAGGATGTAATATCCCAAGAGCAACATAGCTATAAGTCCGATAAACAAGATAACACCCACCATCTTATTATTGGTAGAACGTTCCAGTTGACGACAATATTCTTCCAATGACTGGTCTTCACCCAACAATTTGTACATGGTAGTATAGGCGGCATTATTATAACTGTACGCATCCCATTGTTTCAAAGCCAGAAAAGCGACAGCCGCCTCATTCCGGATATCCAGAATGACATGAAAGTCCGAATTGAAAAGCTCATTCCACCAGGATAATTCCCCCGGCTCCCCTTCTCCTCTCAATGACATGTAGCGCCGCGGATCCTGGGCATACCTTTTATAATGCGCATTCAGACAAGACATGGCAGAATCTACATATTCCAAAGCCTGTTCAAAATTTCCTTCCACATTACTATAATAGGCATCATTAGCATAGTCGGACGCCTCATTCAACAGAGCTTCAAACTCATTTCCCGCAGTTAATGACAAAGAATCCTGAGCCGTTTGCGCATAGATTTCATCCGGTTGCATCACCGCTTCCTCCACTGATTTATTGCACGAACTCATGCCTATAGAAAAGAATATGCACAGAAATACCATCAAAGTTTTACGCACTCCTGCAGGCAGGCGGAAATAAAAACGGCTGCCCTTTCCTAAAGTACTTTCTACATTGAACAAACAGACTCTGAATACTTCGTTCGTCTTCCGGTATTTCTCAATGATACCTTTACAATTCATCAGACCGAAGCCGCTCCCTTTGTTTTTCAGTAGTTCTTCCCGATCGGCAGCATCCAATATGCCTATTTCCTGCGAATTATACAATTTCTCACCGACAATACGCGTCACATCTTCTTCTGAAAGGCCATAACCGGTATCCTCTACTGAGATTTCCACATATTCTTCTGTCGAATTTGCATAGACTTTTACCTTACCTCCCTTTGGAGTATATTTACGGGCATTTTCTGCAAGCGTGTTTATCATAAACAGCGTCAACGCCTTGTCAGCTTTCACATAGGTATCCATTGGCGTCACTTCCAGTTGTTGCTGTTTCATTTCGAAGGCACGGCTTCCTTTCCGTATCAGATCGAAAAGCTCGTTCAATCCGAACGTTTCTATATTCAAGCTCAGGCTACCCTGTTTCATTTTAATCCATAAAGCAAGGATATCATTGTATTCATTGATGGTTGTCACCAATTCGTCCATATATTGATACTTCTCAGCTTTGATGTGTTCGTCATGGATAAAACCCTTTTCTGTCAGTTTATGCACTTCATTAATAATACGGTCTATATACGGATGAATACCGTTCACAATGGCCATACACGCTTTCTTTATAAGATTCTGACGTTTATTTCCAGCTATATGCTGTTCGTACACATACCGTTCTTTCTCCAACCGACGACGTTCGTCACCCAGCGAAATGGAGGTCATGCCATTATCAAGCGCCCATGTAATATAGGGAGCAATCACATGTAGTATTGCTTTCTCATCTTTCGTTAGCCGTTTGGGTAATACCAACTGCCCATCTTCTATCCGAATGTCTTTTACACTGAAAAGTTCCTCTATATCTGTCTGCACAGCAGAAAGAATGGCATCTACAATCTCTTCTTCCGTCTGCGCGTCCGTGGGAATAGAAGCAGTTATTTTCTGACAAATGTCCAACATCTGCCTCAAACGGTGCAAATGGACATGATTACGTTCTTTAGACCGCTTATTGAATATCCAAAAGAATAAAACCACCAGTATAAAACCGACAATCACAAAGAAGAGTAAAATATTGAGTTGCCGGGCTTCACTTTCCAAAGCCTGATAACGGCTTTCCAACTCCTTATCCTGCCGGGTATCTTCCAGAATATCCAGATAAATATTGCGATTGTAATCGGAGTGTTGTTTCATTTCCAGTCCGGCATACGTCACACTCAGTTGTTCGCGAATACGTGAAATCCATTCTGGAACGGTTCGTAACTTACGCTCTATCCATGCTTTTTCTGAAGAAATGGTATCCCGCATATCATAGGTTTTCAACCAATCCAGGCTATCATGGCAATCATAAAAACGGCGATGATGGCTGTTCACACATTCTAAGGCAAGCGTCAGAGTGTCCAATGCTTCGGCATAGTTATCATGCGCATTCAGATATTTACCAATAGAAACATAGGCACCAGCAATCTGATACACATCATTATATTGCTTGAATTTCTTCAAAGCCAATTGTCCTAAATGCATGGGCAACAAAGAATCCACGGGAACATCAAACTGTTTCAACGCATGAGAACGCCTGACCTGGAAAAAGTCGTAATTATCGGGAGATGCCATCAGATTAGCAAGCCCCTGCACTCCATTACCTTCAAAATACAAGTATCCTCCGCGGGATGCCATTTTCCAAGTTGTATACAGTTCGTCGAATTCACGCAAACGACGTTCGTCCGCCGTTTCACCATCACAAAGTGCTGCTGATCCTTTTATATAATGATAATACAGTAACTGGTTTGTATCTGCCGCAAGTTCTTCCTGCGGATATATTTCGTTAATGGAAGCCACCGCTTCCGGACGTTGTTGCAGATAGTAGTAATAAACTGCGGAAACAATATAAAATTCGGAGCGTGCATAGTTCAGTCTCAACCGTTCGTGCTTATCTACGAAAAGCTTGTTATCTTCATCTATTCGTTTCATGCGACGGAGGGCACTGTTCCGATAGTCATAAAATTCTTTGTTCATGGCCGTCCGCTGATAAATTTTCATCAATCCGATATCGGCAACCAGCAGTTCCAGTTCATTTTTCGTGAGACTATACACATCTTTATGAAACTTCTCCGCTTTCTCAAAATCCATGCGCATAAAAGCGCAAAAGCCCAGATTATTGGATGCTTCCGCTTTTCCCTGACTATACAGATTTACTTCTCCATAAGCTTGTGTGGCAGCATGACAAGAAGAGTCCAGGTCTTTATAACGATAAGAATAAGCCACTTGGTTGAGCGAATCGATAAGATGTACTTCCTTGGTGGGAGCAGTACCCACACAAGAAATCATTACTATGCAAAAACACAGTAAGCCCACCAATCGTATATAAGGAAACCGTTTCACTTAGCAAAGCTACAAATAAATCCGGGAAAGAAAAAAGATTTTTCTACAATAAGTCTTGTAGAATGTAGCGGGAAATTCATAACTTTGCAGCCGTATTAAACAAATAGGTAACATCTATTACAAAATGAGCGAAAAAGCACCCGTAATGGTATTCTCCGGAACTAACTCGAGATACCTTGCAGAGAAAATCTGCGCAAGCCTTGATTGCCCTCTGGGAAAGATGAACATCACCCACTTTGCTGATGGTGAGTTTGCTGTTTCCTATGAAGAGTCAATTCGTGGCGCACATGTATTCCTGGTTCAATCCACCTTCCCTAATTCCGACAATTTAATGGAACTTCTGCTGATGATCGACGCAGCTAAAAGAGCGTCTGCTAAAAGCGTTGTTGCAGTCATTCCATATTTCGGTTGGGCACGACAGGACAGAAAAGACAAACCTCGCGTTTCTATCGGCGCAAAGTTAGTAGCCGATTTACTTTCAGTAGCAGGTATCGATCGTTTGATTACGATGGATCTCCATGCTGATCAAATCCAAGGTTTCTTCAACATTCCGGTAGATCACTTGTATGCTTCGGCAGTGTTCCTACCCTATATCGAGTCCTTGAAACTGAAAGATCTTGTAATCGCCACGCCGGATGTGGGTGGTTCCAAACGTGCCAGCACATTCTCAAAGTATTTGGGAGTTCCCCTGGTATTGTGCAACAAGTCACGTGAGAAAGCAAACGAAGTTGCATCCATGCAAATTATCGGTGATGTAACCGACAAGAATGTAGTGTTGGTAGATGACATCGTAGATACAGCCGGTACTATCACCAAAGCAGCTAACATTATGTTGGATGCGGGTGCTAAATCAGTACGCGCTATTGCAAGCCACTGTGTAATGTCCGATCCGGCGTCTTTCCGTGTACAGGAATCCAGTCTGACTGAAATCGTATTTACCGATAGTATCCCCTACTCTAAGAAATGCGCGAAAGTGAAACAACTCAGTATTGCTGATATGTTTGCAGAAACCATTAAGAGAGTGGTGAATAATGAGTCTATCAGTTCGCAGTATATTATCTAATAGAGAATTGGATATAAAAACAAAGGCTACGCAGTTTAATATTGCGTAGCCTTTGTTTTTTATTTAAAGTTTCAAATCTTAATCTCTACTCCAGTCTTCCCATTTTGTACGTGCCCTTTTTTATTACTTTCCCGTTTTTATCCGTTTCAACAAAAGGACCGTGCTTTTTGCCTTGCTTGAAGAAGCCTTCGTAACGATTACCGTTTTTATCCTCCTGTATACCGTTACCTTCTTCCATACCATTCACAAAACCACCTTTATATTTAGTTCCATCTGTCATTTTCAAAGTTCCCTGGCCATTGAACTGGTTGTTCTTCCATTCGCCTTCGTAGGAATCACCTACATTCCATTTATAGGTTCCGCGGCCGTCACGTTGGTTGTCTTTCCAGTCGCCGTCATAGACTGCACCATTTGCCCAGGTGAATACACCTTTTCCATGTTGCATGCCGTCCTTAAAGTTTCCCACATACTTATTGCCGTTGGCGTGATAATAAATGCCGGCTCCGGTACGTTCCCCCTGCACATACGCACCTTCATAGCGATCACCCGTGTGGAAGAAGTAAATACCTTTTCCATGTTGCATGTCATCTTTCCAGTCGCCTACATATTTATCTCCGTTGGCATATTCGAAAGTCCCTTTTCCATCACGCACATCGTTCTTCCAGTCGCCTTCATATTTACAGCCGTCATTCCAGACAAAAGTACCCTCACCCTCTTTTTTATCATTTTTCCAGGAACCTTCATATTTGGAACCGTTTTTCCAGATATATGTACCTTGACCTTCACGTTTATCATTTACCCAGTCTCCTTCGTAAATGTCACCAGTATAATAATACATTGTACCTTTGCCTTGCTGGTAATCCTGAAACCACATGCCATCATAGCGGTTGTTGTTCATGAAATAGTAGATGCCCTTACCGTGTTGCTGATCCTGAAACCATTGTCCTTCGTACTTTTCGCCGTCAGGAAATGTATAAGTACCATATCCTTCACGCTTTCCTTTCACATATTCACCTTCGTAGACATTGCCATTCTTGAAAACCGTCTTACCCTTTCCGTTGGGTTTACGTCCTTTCATTTCACCCGTATATACGGAACCATCTTTGAAGGTATGAGTTCCTATCTTTATTTCAGAAGAGAAAGTTGTTTTTACTTTGTCGAAGAAACCGGATTTCTTTTCCTGGGCCGTCGCCCCGCCTTGGGACATGAATACCAGAATGAGTGCAGTATATAGATATTTCATTGAAAATTATAAATTAGCGATTTTAATAAAAAGACGTGTAAACGCAGCAACTTGTTACACGCCCTATATAGTATTTGCACAAAGATACAATTAATCTGCTAAAAGGAAGGGGTATTCCACTTCTTTTATGACATTTTTTTGCCGGATACGATTTCTTTTAATGTCTCTTTGCACAAATAGCATGAGGCAAGTTCGCGTATCTCGACAGGAGTAATTGTCTTCACTGCTTCTACGGCATCCCTCACATACGAATCGGGGAGGCCGGAAGTATGAATAAAGATCCAGGCATCCGCCAATGAGAAGGCAGACTCATAGCTGCGACACATATCGCCCAACATATAGTTTCTCACCATGGCAAGTTCTTCGACAGGTACGAGGTCATTTTGCAGACGGTCTATTTCATGGTAAACTTCTTTGATAAGCGGCTCTACATATTCATTGGCAGTCTCTGCATTGACAACCAACAGTCCACTATCGGGATAAGGCATGATACCGGCAGATATACCATACGTATATCCTTTATCTTCACGAATATTAGACATCAAACGGCTACCGAAATACCCTCCGAACAAGGTAACCAGAACGCGAACTTTCAAATAGTCAGGATGGCGTCGGTCCAAAGAAAGCATTCCCATACGAACGGCACTTTGCATTGCATCAGCACGCTCGGTAAAAATACGTTTCTCAGAAGAAGTTACCGGAACATAAGACAGTTTTTCCGGCTTCCGGAAATCTTTACCGAAAGGTTCACTTCCAAAAAGAGTTTCAATACGACGGATAGCGTCTTCGCTGACCTTTCCCGCAAGATAGATACTGCAATTTCCGGAATGATAATATCGGTCGTAAAAAGATTGCAAGACAGAAGGGTTGATCAAATGATAATCTTCCTTCTGCACTAATTGCCCGCACGGATGCGTATCGCCATATACGACATTTATCAAAGTGCGATGGGCCAGAAAATCCACCTTGGAACTGTTTACAAGAAATTGCTGGATATTGCTGTCGATAATCACTCCCAACTCTTTTTCAGGGAAAAGAGGTTCTTTTACAATAGATTCAAAAATATCTAAAGTTTCCGGCAGATATTTATTCAAAGAATAAAGGGTGATATAAGCATACTCGGACGAGCTGGAAAGCTCCAACCAGGCACCATAGTAATCCAACTTTTCGGCAATGGCTGCGGCCGAATAACGCCGGGTACCTTCGCGCAGCATCCGGTTGGTAAACAAAGCCTGCAAGCGTTGGCTCTGTTGCCAGCGTCCACCCTCTATCAACAGGTCAATTCGGGCTACTTCATTATCCCCGGCATTGAGTATATATAAAGGTATGCCATTTTTCATCACCCGACATTCAGGAGATGGCACTGCCAGTTGTTCCGGCTCACAAATACGGGGCTGAATAGTTCTGTCTAACATATTTTCAAGAATTCTTCAGCCTTTTCCAAATCCTGGGGAGTATCAATGCCGATGGTCTCTACTTCGGTAATACCGGCTTTAATGGTATAGCCATTCTCCAGCCAACGAAGTTGTTCCAACGATTCTGCCAGTTCCAGCGAAGATTGCGGCAACGAAGTAATCTCTTTTAAAACTTCAGCACGATAAGCATATAATCCTATATGCTTATAATAAGTGTGATTTTTCAGCCAATCTTGTTTTTCCGCATTTCGCTGATAAGGAATAATGGAGCGGCTAAAATAGAGTGCATTCATATTCTTATTCAGCACTACTTTCGGAGAATTGATATTCTCCAAAGCTTCAAATCCATTCTCAGGAACGAAAGGTTTCACCAGTGTAGCAATCTGGGTCGTAATATCGTCGAAGCAAGCTTTTACAGTTTCCAGTTGGGAGGGTTGAATAAAAGGTTCATCGCCCTGAATGTTGACTACGACATCAAAGTCTCCCCCTATTTTAGTATATGCTTCATAGCAACGATCCGTGCCACTTTTATGATTAATGGAAGTCATCACTACTTTACCTCCGAAAGCTTTTACAGCTTCTTCGATCCGTTCATCATCTGTGGCCACATAAGCATCGTCCAGAATACCTGCCACTTGTTCATATACTCGCTGTATTACAGTTTTACCTCCCAGCATAGCCAACGGTTTTGCAGGAAAACGCGTGGATGCATAACGGGCGGGAATGATTCCTAAAAACTTCAACATGTTTATATTTACGACTTAATAGATACGCGTACTCATTTAAAATTATTCTATCTCTTTCAATCCCCGGCAAATATAATCCCTTTTTAAATCGTCGGGTTTATAGACTGTATCATCACATGATAATAAGTCCAGATCCAACCGGACTATTTCTTGCTTTTTCTCTTCAGGCATCCGCCCCGCTTCCCGTTCAATAGCTTTCAAACAAGAAGTTATTTCCGCTGCATCGTTACTGGAAATAAAACGTGCCACCTGATTGGAAAATAAAGATGAACGCCGGAAATAAAGCGGTTTAGTCTCTTCTTCCGTAGAAAAACGAATATCAGGAAACAGTTCTTTCAACCGCTTCCGCGCCAACGAAAGATTCTCTTTCTGTTGCTCGTTACTACCGATGCTAATTGTATAAACCACTTTCGAAATCAAAAATTTAGACCGACACCTGAACTTTAATCAAAGAAGTCATCCAAACCGATTTCCGATGCCGGTTCCAGATCAACGTCTCCGTTATCCTTACAGGGATCAAAACCCTCAGGGAGTTGGAATGTCTCACTTTCATCATATCCCAGTGTTTTGTCTCCAAGCACTTTTACCATGTATTTTGACCAGATAGGCAATGCCATAGAAGCACCTTGCCCATGCAGCATAGTATCGAAATGAATATCGCGCTCTTCTCCACCAACCCAGCATCCGGATACTAGTGAAGGAGTAAAGCCCATAAACCAACCATCTGCATTATAGTTAGTTGTTCCGGTCTTACCACCCATATCAGCTTTCACACCTAAACGACGAACACGTCCACCTGTTCCCTCATTAATAACGGCACGAAGCATAACCAACATCTTATAAGCGCTGGAAACACTGATAACCTCTTCCATTTCCGGAGAGAACGTAGCTAATACATTTCCGTCATTATCTTCAATGCGAGTTACAAACAGTGGAGCTACACGGATACCTTTATTGGGGAATGCAGTATAAGCACTGACCATTTCTCCTACCGAAATTTCGCAAGGACCAAGACACAAAGAAACTGACGGCACAATTTCACGATTACGCACACCAAAGCTTTCAATCAAACGCTTCAGAGAATATGGGTTGAGCTTACTCATCAGATACGCTGTGATCCAGTTGTCAGAGTTAGCCAATCCCCACTTAACAGTTACCATTTCTCCATAACGTTTAGTATTGGCATTACGAGGCGTCCACGGTTTGCCGTTTTCATCAATTAAAGTATATTCCACATGACGCGCTTCATCACAAGGAGAATAGCCACTCTCCATAGCTAATGTGTAGACATAAGGCTTAATAGTGGACCCCACCTGACGGCGGCCTACCATTGCCATATCATATTTAAAATAATGATGATTAGGTCCTCCGACATATGCTTTCACATGCCCATTATGCGGATTCATAGACATAAAACCTGCACGGAGGAAGTGTTTGTAATAGCGGATAGAATCCATAGGTGTCATGATTGTATCCTTTTCACCATTCCAGGTAAATACCGACATTTCTTCAGGTGTATTGAAAGCTTTTTCTATTTGGGCATCCGATGCCCCGGCTTTCTTCATGATACGATAACGGTCAGACTGTTTCATGGTGCGGGTAAGAATCTCATCTACCTGCTCCTGCGTAATTCTGTTACTGTAAGGCGCTTTTTTACGTCCTTTCTTTTCTTTGAAAAAATAGCCTTGCAATTCTTTCAGGTGCTCTTCTACCGCCTCTTCTGCATATTGCTGCATACGGGAGTCAATAGTGGTATAAATTTTCAGACCGTCTGTATAAAGATTATATTTAGAGCCATCTTTCTTAGTATTCTTTTCACACCAACCAAATAAAGGATTATTTTCCCAGTCAAGAGAATCTTCATAGAATTTTTGCATCTGCCAACCACGATAATCTCCCTTTACAGGTTTCTTTGCATTCAATACACCACGCAGATATTCGCGGAAGTAAGTTGCCATTCCTTCATTATGGTCAACGCGAGTATATTTCAGAACAAGCGGAAGGGCCTGCAAAGAGTCACATTCTTCCGTTGTGATATATCCGGCTTTACGCATCTGATCAAGCACCACGTTACGACGCCCGCGTGAGCGTTCATTATATCGTACTGGATTAAAATAAGATGGATTCTTGCACATTCCTACAAGCATAGCGGCTTCTTCTATCTTTAAATCATTTGGATCGCAACCAAAATAAGTATTGGCAGCAGTTTTAATACCTACTGCATTGTTCAAGAAATCAAATTTATTAAGATACATGGTAAGTATCTCTTCTTTAGTATAATAACGTTCCAAATTCACGGCAATCACCCACTCGATGGGTTTCTGAAACAAACGTTCCATTACATTATCCGCATTGGGTGAATAAAGCTGTTTGGATAATTGTTGTGTAATCGTACTACCTCCACCTGCATTCTTCTGGAATAATAAACCACGCTTCACAATGGCGCGAAACAGAGCAATTGCATCAATTCCGGAATGCTCGGCAAAACGCACATCTTCTGTTGCAATCAATGCATTGATGACATTGGGGGATAAATCATTATAGCCCACATATACACGGTTCTCTTTGCTAAACGAATAAGTACCAAGTACCTTCCCGTCTTCCGAGAAAACTTGTGTAGCAAACTTATAATTAGGGTTTTCCAGATCTTCAACAGGAGGCATATAGCCTATCCAACCTTTAGCAATGGAGAAGAAAACAGTGACGCAAGCCAATACTATGACGGCTAAGAATATCCAAAGGATTTTTATGATGTTCTTTATCATGTTTATTACTGTAAATTCACTAAATCAATAAAATAGATTACCTGTAAAAATAACAAGGCAAAGGTACGGAATTATATTGGAACACCCTTATAAATTCTATAGAAAACTCTTAAAACGCCACACTTTATCATCGGAAATACTACATTTTAACGGGTAAAACGCCACACTTCAGCAAGCACAAAGTGTGGCATTTCCGATGATAAAGTGTGGCGTTTGAGGGGATAGAATATGGCATTTTGGTGACCAAAAAGTGGGGAGAATTGAGCATTTTAGAGGCATTTTCATTTGGAAATCGACCGTTCCCATGCTGTTTTCGCTTAGAAAAAAAGTAAAAAAAATGAAGAATAAATCACTATCATTCAATACTTTAGTCAAAACAAATAGTGCATTTTTCTTTCTTATATATTCTTTATATAACAACAACAGCAGAAAAGAAAAAGAAAAGCTACTGCTGATGCTGGTAATGATCCAAACAAATTCCGGCATTCATCTCACCGCATAAGAAACTTCATCCCGTGAGATTTTTTTTTCGTCCCACGAAATATTTTTTTTCAGCTCATAGAGCAAAACTCTTTGTTCCATAAACTGAAGATCACCGGCTATGGAGACGAAAAAACTTCTAAATTTTCTCCCGTCTTTCTTCCGTACTCCGCATCTTTTCCGTACCTTTGAACTCTCGAAAAGAAATAAAATAACGAACGATATGGAAAACAGAAGTTTAGTCACCATCGCCGAGCATAGCAAGGAAAAAATCCTCTACATGATCGAGATGGCGAAGCAGTTTGAAGCCCGTCCCAACCGTAGGCTGCTGGAAGGGAAAGTGGTTGCCACCCTCTTTTTCGAGCCGTCTACCCGCACAAGACTCAGTTTTGAGACAGCAGCCAACCGCTTAGGAGCCCGTGTAATCGGATTCAGTGACCCCAAAGCAACGAGTTCTTCGAAAGGCGAAACCCTGAAAGATACCATCAAAATGGTGAGCAACTACGCCGATATCATCGTGATGCGACATCATCTGGAAGGAGCCGCCCGCTATGCCAGCGAAGTAACCACGGTGCCTATCGTCAATGCCGGAGACGGAGCCAACCAGCATCCTTCACAAACGATGCTCGATCTCTACTCCATCTACAAGACCCAGGGTACACTGGAGAACCTGAATATTTTCCTCGTTGGTGACCTCAAATATGGCCGCACCGTACACTCACTGCTGATGGCAATGCGCCACTTCAACCCGACTTTCCATTTCATAGCTCCTGATGAATTGAGAATGCCCGAAGAATACAAAATTTACTGCCGCGATCATGGCATCAAATACGTGGAACATACGGACTTTACGGAAGAAATCATAGCAGATGCCGACATCCTCTACATGACTCGTGTGCAGCGTGAACGTTTCACTGACCTCATGGAGTACGAACGGGTGAAGAACATTTACATCCTGCGTAACAAGATGCTGGAACATACCCGTCCCAATTTGTGCATTCTGCATCCCCTACCCCGCGTCAATGAAATCGCTTATGACGTAGACGATAATCCGAAAGCTTACTACTTCCAGCAGGCACAAAATGGCCTGTATGCCCGTGAGGCTATTCTCTGCGATGTATTAGGCATCACACTGGATGATGTGAAAGAATGATTTGACAAGTTTACAATTGAAGTTACATCAGAAAACTATGAGCGAAAAAAAACAAGAATTACAGGTTGCCGCATTAGAAAACGGTACAGTTATCGACCATATCCCCTCTGAAAATCTGTTCACTGTAGTCTCTTTGCTGGGACTTGAACACATGAATAATAATATCACCATTGGCTTTAATCTCAAAAGTGGAAAGCTGGGTACTAAAGGCATTATTAAAATTGCGGATAAATTTTTCTGCGATGACGAAATTAACCGTATCGCCGTGGTAGCACCTAATGTGAAGCTGAATATTATCCGAGATTATGAAGTGGTGGAAAAACGTGAAGTTAGCCTTCCTGAAGAACTTCGCGGCATTGTAAAGTGTGCTAATCCCAAATGTATCACGAACAACGAGCCCATGGCGACGTTATTCCATGTAGTGGATAAGGAGAATTGTGTGATCCGATGCCATTATTGCGAGAAAGAACAAAACAGGAACGAAATTGAAATAATATAAAAGCTCGTAACTCTTTAGTCATGAAACAAGACTGGAAGCCCGGAACAATGATTTACCCGCTTCCTGCCGTATTGGTAAGCTGTGGAAGCACTCCGGAAGAATATAACATATTAACAATTGCATGGACGGGAACGATTTGTACGAACCCGCCCATGTGTTATATTTCAGTACGTCCCGAACGCCACTCCTATGAAATTCTAAAACGGAATATGGAGTTTGTCATTAATCTCACGACCAAAGATATGGCGCGTGCAACGGATTGGTGTGGCGTACGTTCCGGGAAAGACTACAATAAGTTTGAAGAAATGCATCTGACACCAGGAAAAAGCACTGTGGTCAATGCCCCTCTTATTGAAGAATCCCCTTTATGTATAGAATGTCGTGTAAAGGAAATCGTGTCACTCGGCTCACATTATATGTTTATTGCCGATGTGGTAAATGTGCGTGCCGACGACCGGAATCTGAACCCGGAAACCGGAAAACTGGAGCTAGCGGAAGCTAATCCACTGGTTTATGTACATGGAGGATACTATGAATTGGGTGAAAAGATCGGTAAATTTGGTTGGTCTGTTGAGAAGAAAAAATAGTGATTAATGGTTAGTGATAAGTGATGAACAAAGTTTTGAAAATATTTATCCTGTGCCTTTTGTTTTTCCCCGCTACAACGTGGGGGCAATCTCATCTTGTGCCCGGTACAGCGGTTGAAGAGCCCCTGAGCAAACATCACCATGACCGTCCGGTGAACTTCGGTATTAAAGGCGGTTTCACCTCTTCCCTCTTTCTTGTATCCAATCTTACATTAAACGGAATCACCATAGACGAGGTGCAGAATAACTACAAGATAGGTTATTTCGGCTCTGTCTTTATGCGTATCAACTTTGAACGTCATTTCCTGCAGCCGGAAATATCCTACAATATTAACCGTTGCAACATAACCTTCGAAAAACCCGCCGCAGAAGATGCTCCTTTGGAAATGGCATCTATAACTTCAGAAATCCACAGTGTAGACATTCCTGTAATCTATGGATATAATGTTATTAAGGAGGGTCCCTATAGTCTGGCTGTATTCGGAGGACCTAAATTTCGTTATATCTGGAATAAAAAGAGCGAAATTACTTTTGAGAACTTCGACCAGCCGGGAATCAAAGAAAGGCTGCGTCCGCTGAACCTCAGTTTCACCCTTGGAGTAGCCGTTACCATCTCCCGCATTTTCTTTGATTTCCGTTATGATATAGGACTACATAATATATCCCGCAAAGTCACTTATGATGACGGCGTCGCCGAAGGTGATCCACCCGCCGACGAAATACGTTTCCATCGGCGAGACAATGTTCTCAGCTTTTCCTTTGGAGTATTCTTTTAGAAAGTAAATTTCTGTCTTTTCTGACAGTTTATTCATTTTTTTACCGTAAATTTGTGCGCTTAATAAGAGAACACAGATTTATCAAACTTATCTAAGTAAGCAAAATGAAAAGAGACGATTTAATTTTCGATATCATCGAAAAAGAACATCAACGTCAGCTCAAAGGTATTGAACTGATTGCATCAGAGAATTTTGTAAGTGACCAAGTAATGGAGGCAATGGGCTCCTGTCTCACTAACAAGTATGCAGAAGGTTATCCCGGCAAACGTTACTACGGAGGTTGTGAAGTAGTAGACCAGAGCGAACAAATTGCTATCGACCGCATAAAGGAGATCTTTGGTGCAGAATGGGCTAACGTGCAACCCCACTCAGGCGCACAGGCTAATGCAGCTGTATTCCTCGCTGTATTGAATCCGGGTGACAAATTCATGGGATTGAATCTGGCTCACGGCGGTCACCTCTCACACGGTTCTTTAGTAAATACTTCCGGTATCATCTATACTCCCTGTGAATATAATCTGAATAAGGAAACCGGTCGCGTAGACTATGACCAGATGGAAGAAGTTGCTTTGCGCGAAAAACCCAAAATGATCATCGGTGGTGGTTCAGCGTATTCTCGCGAATGGGACTACAAGCGTATGCGCGAAATCGCAGACAAAGTAGGTGCTATCCTGATGATCGATATGGCTCACCCTGCCGGACTGATTGCAGCCGGATTGCTGGAAAACCCTGTGAAGTATGCTCATATCGTTACTTCTACCACACATAAGACTTTGCGTGGTCCTCGCGGAGGTATCATCCTGATTGGCAAAGACTTCCCTAACCCTTGGGGCAAAACGACACCGAAGGGTGAAATCAAGATGATGTCTCAGTTGATCGACTCAGCCGTATTCCCAGGTATCCAAGGTGGTCCGTTGGAACACGTTATTGCAGCAAAGGCTGTTGCATTCGGTGAAATCCTGCAACCTGAATTCAAAGAATATGCTGCCCAAGTGAAGAAAAATGCGGCCGTACTGGCACAAGCATTAATCGACCGTGGCTTTACAATCGTTTCCGGTGGTACGGATAATCACTCTATGCTGGTCGACCTGCGTAGCAAATATCCTGATCTCACTGGTAAAGTTGCTGAAAAAGCATTGGTATCTGCCGATATCACTGTAAACAAGAATATGGTTCCGTTCGATAGCCGTTCTGCATTCCAGACTTCCGGTATCCGTTTGGGTACTCCTGCCATCACTACCCGTGGCGCCAAAGAAGATCTGATGCTGGAAATTGCAGAAATGATTGAAACGGTTCTGTCCAACGTAGAAAACGAAGCGGTTATTGCCGAAGTTCGCGCACGCGTGAATAAGACTATGGAGAAATATCCGCTGTTCGCATATTAAGAAATTTGTTTTTACGAGTCAGCCGGTTTTGTTTTTTCCGGTCGACAAGGTATATATGTTTTTGAGAAAAAATGTATATATAGATAATTAAATATATAGTTAAATTGTAAAATGGTCCGTAGCCTTTGTGATAAAAGCTACGGACCTCTTTTTTTACGCATTGACACTATTTTTGTTGTATTGAAAGGATACTCCTGCTTGCATTTCCCTATTTTTGGAAACTACATTTATTATTCACTTTAAAACTTTAATTACTATGTCAGAAAACATTGGAGTAGCTACAGGTAAGATTATGCTGAAAATTGTTATCGCTCTTTTTAAAGGTGTATGGAATGTACTGACCTTCGGGTTTAGAGCTTACAAAGGGCACCGGGACAAAAAAGACGCCGAGATGCGTGAACAGTTGAGACAGGTACAAGCAAACAACAATTCCCAAACTATTTAAATCTGTAATACTATGAGCTCAGCAAACAAGAAACACATGCAGGGTGGTATGAACACCACATACAGCAATGTAAATACTGAAGACGAAAGAAACAAAAAAGCGGAAGAACTATTGTTCCAAGCATGGGAAACAGCCGGATATCATGGACAGCCGGATGAAGATTACTATCCTCGAACAGCCCAGGAAACAAGAGACATGGAAGATCTGCTGACACAAGCGGAAGCGGCCATTGATGACCCGTCGGATACCGAACTAATGGAGGTAATGGCTGATACGCGCGAGGTGCTGGAATGGTCCAAACAGCGGCATTGGACATTCGCATGGTGGATCATCATCTGTGTAGCCATTATGGGATGTTATTATTTCTATCAGGCTGGAAGCGAACAGGATTATGTAGCAAAGAGACAGGCTCTGACTGATGAGCAAGTGCAGACTGAACTCAGCGAAGCTATCACCCGGCAACAAAGTTACATTGATACTTATAGCCAAAAGTTGGCAGTAGATACCATTTCTGAAGAAACACGCAGTCTTTATGAAAAATATATGGAAAATGCCACTGAAGAAATAAAAGAACTGAAAGCATATAATGTGGAAACTTACAAAAAGCACCTGGTAGATCGTGCCGATGCCGGAGTATGGCGTGAAAGATGGGAAGCGATCTGGTGTTTTATCTGGATCGTGCTTTATATTTTCGCTTGCCGTCCACGTGGATATATGATTACTAAACGTCGCCGTGAAGACAAAATGGCTACCGGTCTCAAAAAGATATTATTCGGCATTGCAGGAGCTTTAGTGGGTGCTGCCGGTGCTTTATATGTGACCACCACCATAACAAAATGGAGCGATGGAAGTAAAACCCGTGATGATGATAGCATGATTATCTATGCCATGAAGTTCGGTCTTATTGCATTGGCTGTTATCATCGTTCTTTGGGCAGCACGTATTGTTATCGTGATTGCTACACTTCTGGGACTATTGAGAAACTACGACTGGAAACAGTTGGCGAAAGACCCGAAAGCCATGTTGAATGATTTGAAATAAATGGAAAGGGGATGCAAGTAAATACCGGCATCCCCTATTTCTATGTTTATACTTTCCGATAGTTAGCTCAATCCTTCTATATTTCCATCTACAATGTCAATGTGCATAGCTTGTGGCTCTTTGGGAAGCCCCGGCATACGCAGAATTTCTCCGGCGATGGCAACAATCATTTCCGCACCGTTATTGATTACAATATCCTTGATATGAAATTCAAAGTTGTTCACCGCACCGTATATTTTCGGATCGGCAGAGAAAGAATATTGTGTTTTGGCAATGCAAACGGGATAATGCCCAATGCCCATCTTCTCTATCAGTTTAATGATTTTGCGTGAATGAATGCTATAAGTCACCACACTGGCACCATATAGATTACAAGCTATCTTCTCTATCTTTTGTTCTACACTATCATTCTCACTATAACTGAAATTCAAAGGTTCGGAAGTTTTTTTCTCAATAGTATCCACTACCAGATTAGCAAGTTCCACGGCTCCTTCTCCACCTTTTGCAAATGCATTATTGACAGCAAAACCAACGCCTAATTTTTCCTCACAGTGATGACGGATCGCTTCCACTTCCTCATCCGTATCACTGGCAAAACGATTGAAGGCAACCAACACCGTCTGACCGAATGAACGTAGATTGCGTATATGTTTATCGAGATTACCGAAGCCTTGTTGCAATCCTTCCATATTGGGTTCTTTAATACGATCCAGACTGACACCTCCATGCATCTTCAAACCTTGTGCAGTAGCCACAATCACTGTCAGTTTAGGTTGCAATCCACTTTTACGACATTTGATATTATAAAATTTCTCCGCACCAAGATCAGCACCGAAACCGGCTTCCGTCACAACATAATCTCCGAAAGTCATTGCCATTTTCGTTGCAAGAATAGAGTTACAACCATGCGCAATATTTGCGAAGGGACCACCGTGAACAAAAGCTGCCGATCCTTCGGTTGTCTGAACCAAGTTCGGATTGATAGCATCTTTCAGCAGGACAGTGATGGCTCCTGCTACTCCTAAATCCTTCACAGTGAACGGGCAACCATCAAAACGAAAACCAAGGATGATATTCTCGATCCGTCGTTTCAGGTCGTCTATATCCTTTGCCAGACAAAGAATAGCCATAATTTCGGATGCAGGGGTAATATCGAAGCCGGATTCTTCGGTAATACCGTTCGTACTGGGACCTAAACCGGTGACAATGCTACGCAAAGAGCGATCGTTCACATCGAGCACGCGCTGCCAGATGATTTCCTTCAGCCCGAATCCGTCCGCCTGATGCTGATAAAGATAATTGTCGAGCAATGCGGATATCATATTGTGCGCCGAAGTGATGGCATGAAAATCTCCTGTAAAGTGCAGATTTATCTTTTCCATAGGAAGCACCTGGGCATAACCGCCACCTGCTGCCCCCCCCTTCATGCCGAAACAAGGTCCTAATGAAGGCTCACGCAAAGCAACAATCGCCTTTTTACCAATTTTATTCAATCCCAAAGCCAGACCGATAGAAACTGTAGTTTTACCAATACCTGCTTTGGTAGCAGTAATAGCAGTTACCAAAATCAGGTTACTTTTCTTCACTTTTTCTTCATCAATCAGATGTGTAGGGATCTTAGCAATATACCGTCCGTAGTTTTCTACTTCTTCACGTGGAATACCTACATTCTCGGCTACCTGCTTAATCTTCTTCAGCTCTATGCTGCGGGCTATTTCAATGTCTGATTTCATACAGAGAACTTCTTTAAATAAAACTTTCTTTTTGAAAGCTACAAAAGTACGAAAAAGAGTGCAGATAGCAAGATTTTAGGATAAGAAAGCCTCTGCTATCTTATTCAAGTGTCAAAGAGATACCTTCTACACGGTCTGAATTCGAGTCTCCCGGTTCGACCATATCGAAAGAACGTGTTCCTTCAGGCAGTGGAGCGAAATAAAGAGTATAATCGGCTTCTCCACTTTCGGGCATATAGAATTTCTCCCCTAAAGGAATACCTTCCGAACGAAGAACCGGACATACAGTTCCATTGTCCGCTACTAACTGGATATTCTTCATTATTTGTATCCAGTATTTAGGTATATAATAGGCACGAATCCGCAGGACCGTAGCAGTATCCGTTAATACTACCTGGCGGATTTCAGGAATATCATTATTGCTTTTCTTCACCGTCGGGAAGTTCACCACTTTATGTCCATTCTCTTCCCCTAAGCTCATCACATATTCGTCTGCATTCAGCAGGCGGCGGAGTTTTCGTTTCAAGCTCTGTTTCCCGTATCCGAACCATTTTTCCACAATGCGTCCTTCAGGTGAAATAAGGACATAATTTGGAATTCCACGTACTCCGTATTTGGCATATAATCCATTGCTTCCTTTCAAGTCATTCAGATTCTGCCAAGTCATTTCATGGGTTTTAGAGGCAGTTTCCCAACCTTTCTTGGTATCGATGCTCAGACTTACTATTGTCAGGCGATCTTTGTACATCTCAGCCACTTCCTTCATTTCAGGTAGAGCCATAAGACACGGACCGCAACCACGACTCCAGAAATCCAGCATGATATATTTACCTTTAAAATCAGCCAAGTGGTGTACATTTCCCTCCAGGTCGTACAAATCAGCATCTGCCATTTCATCACCCACTTCCACTACTTGGGGAGGAAAGAGATATGTATATGTATCCATTGCCCAAGAGGTTTGTTTTTTCTCATCGGCCAGTCCTTCATACAGAGCAATCACTTCTTCTTTATAGGGATAATTTTCAGTATACTTAGCCGACATTGCCAACTTTCTCAACTGCTCCAGCCAAATATCGTCAACAGGAATCTGCTTCATGCGTTTTATAGTGTTGGCATCAATGCGGACACTAATTTCATCCTCTACCTTCCGCAAACTGTCAACTTGTGCACGTATCACCTGTCTTTCTTCTTCCACCGCACTCCCTGCATACTTCCGGCGGTATGCACGCTGCAATAAAGCATTGCGCTGATATTCATTCCACAATTCGCGTGAGTCGTTTATAAAAATCTGATTAGCCACTTGTTCCGGAACAGTGCTTTTCACATCCCAAGTTCGTATCAGTGTGTTTTCACCGCTTATCTGTATATTATCTCCCGGACGAACCCAAAGCCTTAAGCTCATAGAAGGAAACTTGTCACTTCTTCCCATCATGTCCACTATTTCGGTTTCATTTCCCAATGTTTCTGCCTGGAAACGAAAATGTCCGTTACGAATCGTATCAACACCGATACTGTTGCCCACATTTCCATCTAAACGAAACAAGGTGACTAAAGTTCCGTCTTCTACATTCTTTACCTGTCCTTCTATTGTAAAAGTCCCTTGAGCTTGTGCTGTCCAAACACTTGCTGATAAGAATAACATCACAATCCCTTTTCTCATATATGTATTGTTTGGTTATAAAATTATATATCTGCCCACAAAGCTATATGATTCCACCGAGATTAGCAAACAAATTACGATTATTTCGTAATTTACAGTAATATAATAGTTTGAAAATTGATTAGGGGTTAGTAATAAGTGCTTAGTCTCCGCGGCATTATAGCGCAGCACTAATCACTTATCGCTAACCCCTAATCACTTATTACAACGCTTTTTTGTATAAATCCAGAATAATCTCCTTCGTCACCTCGCGAGGATTACCCGGTGTACAAACATCGGCAATAGCAGCTGTAGCCAATTTGTCGAGATCGCTTTCCTTGATACCCAATTCAGAAAGGTGTTGCGGAATACCTACTCTTACTGACAGTGCTCTCACCGCATCCACGGCAGCACGTGCAGCCTCTTCCTGGCTCATTCCTTCTTTATATACTGTCATCGCCTTAGCAATTTCCACATACTTATCAAGCGCAGCAGGAGCATTGAACTCCATAATGATGGGCAGCAACAACGCATTAGCCACACCGTGAGGTATATCAAAAATAGCACCCAATGGATGTGCCATACCATGAACAACGCCCAAACCTACATTAGAGAAAGCCATACCTGCAATATATTGCGCTACCGCCATACCATTACGCGCCTCTGCATTCGTCGGCTCAAACACGGCCGTTTCCAGATAACGGGTAATCATTTCGATAGCTTTAATTTCAAACATATCGCTCATTTCCCAAGCTCCCTTAGTAATCAGACCTTCAATAGCATGTGTCAATGCATCCAATCCCGTAGAAGCGGTCAGCCCTTTAGGCAAAGTGTACATCAATTCGGCATCTACAATGGCGATGGCAGGAATATCATTCGGATCTACGCATACCATCTTCTTTTCATTCACTTCGTCGGTAATCACGTAGTTAATGGTTACCTCAGCAGCCGTTCCCGCTGTAGTAGGCAGAGCAATGATAGGCACGGACTTCTTCTGAGTCGGCGCCACTCCTTCCAGAGAAACCACATCACTGAATTCCGGATTATTAGTGATAATGCCGATAGCTTTTGATGTATCGATGGAAGAACCACCACCAATAGCCAGAATAAAATCGGCACCGGATTCTGCAAACGCCTTCACACCTGCATTTACATTACTAACCGTAGGATTTGGTTTAATATCGCTGAATACAACATAGGGTATACCTGCCTTATCCAGTACGGATAGCACCTTGTCGGCTACTCCAAATTTAATCAAATCTTTGTCGGTAGATACAAAAGCTTTTTTCAAGCCGAGACGTTTAATTTCCTGTGGGAGCACTTCGCGGGCACCCGGTCCGAAGTAGGATACTTCGTTCAAGACGAATCTGTTAATCATAATACGATAATTTAAGTTCCGCAGTGTCATTTTGAGATTGAGTGTGCGGAAGGTTGATACTTCATTTTGTTCCGACAAAATTAAGAAATATAGAGGAGGAAGGGGCAAAAGATTCTGATTTTTATAGTATGCGGAATGTTTTTAGTAATCATAAAAAAATAAGTTCTTCATTTAAATAACAGCAAATCATTGAAAGATAAAGCAAACATGCTATATTTGTACTATCATTGAAACGATTATTAAAAACGATAGATATGGGAAAGAAAGAGACCAAAAAATATTCTGATATTCCGGTGCAACAAACGAACGCTTCCGAACCGTTAGGTATCTATGGAGATATAAATGCGATGAAGGTTCAATTGGTCAATCGTATAATGCGTATAGACGAACCGGAAGAATTGAATTCTGTATTGGAGTTTGTGAAAGAACGCATTGCACAAAAAGATAAATTTGAGCAGGAATGGAAACAGGGACTAACCGTTGAGGATTTCCGCATACAGTGTAAACGCAAATTAAAAGAAATGTATGCTCGCAACTAAAATCCTTATACATCCTTCTGTTTCAGATTTTTTAGAGGAACTTCCTAATATCCTGATAACTGAAGGTTATCTGAATATTTATGAAAATGCAGAACTACTTGTAGACGAAATTATCGATTTTATTCAGGAAATTCCAACAGCAGTTCATTACCACCTCAGCCCTTCAGCCGAAAGCCATTTTTCCCGTTACGGAGAAAATATACAATACACTTTTTTCAAAAGAAGTAAGTCACCTCGTACAACATGGTATATCTTTTTCATTAAACAAGACGAACGTATTCTGGTTAAGTATATAACAAACAATCACAAGGAAGGACAATACATACGTTAAGATTTGCTACGAGCTACCAGTAACGAGTTACGAGTTGCCGCGCTGTACTCATAGGCGAATAATTATTCGCCCGGCTATCACGCCGAAAGGTACTTGTCACTTGTAGCTTGTAGCTCGTCACTATTTAAACCTCGACGTATCCACCTCCTCCCTCTTCTTCTCCCTATATCCTCCGAACTTATACGTAAACGACACCCCGATTTCCCTGAAACAAGCATAATCATTCGTCACGTTCTGCGTACCAAAGCGGATACGTGGTTTTATCTGTCCCGTCTCAAAGATATCATTGCAATAAAGATTCAAAATAGCCTTTCCTTTGGCAAAGCCATACCGCAAAGCAGCATTTACATACCCTGAAGACGGTAAATCATAAATTCCCTGAGTCGCTTTACTACGAGCCATTCCCGTCAGTGTCAGCTTCAGATCAGGCTTCTTAGAGAGAGTGAAAGTATTTGTCAGTACGGCAATACCATAACAAATATTCCGATTAAAAGGAATATCCCAGAAATCATCATCCTTCTCATGATGCCATACACCAATCAAAGTTAAACGAGAATTCAACCATTGCTTTATATCAAAAGGTATAGAAGCCTGTACTCCTGCCTGTTGTTGGTAATTAAAATTCAAATGTTTATAGATTTCCACCAGACGTTCAGAAGATTGATAAAGAGTCTGGGTAGAGTAATCTTTCGTATGGGTAAACCAGGCACTAAAGATATATTTACTCTTCAAAATATGTGTCAGTTGAAGTTGATATTCCTGAGCTGGTTTCAGGAACGGGTTCCCATGTATTTCAGAATATCCACCGCCCAGATAAGAGATAGCGTCCTGCACCGCCCAATAATCAGGATAGTCCTTATCACTGCTCAAAGCCAATTGCCAAACATAGCCGGGGGCAGGCATATAACTCAGGTTAATGGTAGGATACCAATCCCACTGATTCCATACTGGCGTCTTGTAATGTTCCACGGCAAGCGAAGCATCCAGAGAAAGTTTATCACCGAAACTTTTATTGAAACCCGCATAGAAGTTCAAAGTTTGTTCACGACGGCGGGATTGCATATTATCGGGAATACCTGTGCTCACACCTGCCTTTGTTCCCGCATCCTTCTCCGTATCATAATAGTATTGATAACTATGGTCGATACTGGTAGTATAAACGGCACCATAATTCAATCCCCATCCACGACCCAGCTTATGCTCCTGGGCAAGGAAGAATTTCCAGCGATTGATGCGCTGACAGTCTTCGGTATAAAAGGCCAGTTCTTCGCCTTGCATGCTGCTATGCAATAACTGATCGGACGGAGAACGGTAATAAGTCAGTTCAGCACCGGCTTTCAATCCGAAAGGCGCACGGTAATCCAGACGTCCGTTGTGCAGCCAATCGGTGCTGTTGCTACGGGTGTTAGACTGCTGCGTACCGTAAATATCCATCAGACTGTGGTAAGTCGAATAACTTCCATTATAAACAAAACTCAGCTGATGATCCTTGGCAATATTGTAATCCGCTCCTACCCGGAAACTATGGGTATGTGAACGGCTTCGGCCCATCTCATCGGTTGTGATGTGATGAACCGAACCGTCCGCCAGAGAGTGCATAGCTTCTTTATCGGTTAAAGAATATCCCCGTCCGTGGTTGTGTGAGTAAAGAAAATCTGCTGAGAATTTATTTCCGTTATAGATCAGGCTGGCACGTTCGTTGAAGCCCTCGTAATGTTTCTGATTATATTTGCCATAAAGCTCTCCCTGCCAGGAAGACGGGCCTCCGGTGCTTTGCTTCAGTGTGATATTGATAAGTGCACCCCGCACCTGATAGCGCGCCGGAGCATTGTACATCACTTCCGCCTTCTCAATGCGACTGGACGGGATGCTTTTCAATAAAGAATAAAGCTGTTCGGTACTCATGGTGGTAACTTTGCCATCCAATATAACAGTTACCCCCTGCCCTGCCAACATCAACCCGCCATTCATCTCGGTTACGCCCGGCAGTTCCTTCACAGCGTCATAAGCATTATCTACGGGCAGATTACCGATAAGACGCGGAAGATCATACACCAATTTACCTTGCTCCGCTTTCACGATGGGACGTTGTCCGGTAATCATTACTTCAGGAAGAGATTGGTAAAGACTGTCCAGTTGCTTGTCCTGTGTTATAATACTGTCCGCACTGAGTGTCCGTTCGCTCTCTACATCCGTACTCTTTGTTATTTCCTGAGCGGAAACTCCTGCACTCAATGCACATAGCATCAGGGAAAGATAGTAATAAGACTTCATGTTCATTTGTTTTAGATACGACATAAATGTGTTCAGACTTAGAGATGACTGGGTGTCAACCTTGGTTAACAGGTCGATCAACCTTGGTTGACAGATCCGTTAGCCTTGGTTGACAGGCCGGTTGACCTTGGTTGACACCCAATCATGCAAGGGAGTGAACAGGATTATCCTTATAGCTTTTGCCTAAAATGCCTCATACAAAGCGAATCATCCCTTAATCTCTTGCGCTGCAAAGTACGGTGAAAATTTCCGGACTTTGTGTTATCCGGAACTTACGTAGTCTTATCTAGTGTTATCTGAAGTGTTATTTAGTCTTACCGTCCATACATGTACCGGTTATCTTTCCTATCTTTGTCCATATAAATACAAGAGCTACATGAAACTGCCATTCAAACCTATTGCCATATTAGTCATAATTTCTCTGCTGGGTATCTTTATTTACCAGGCATACTGGATCACGGGGCTATACAAAACAATGAAGCACGAACTGGAACAAAGCATCGTAGAGGCCATGCGCATGAGTGATTATAATGAGATGATGCTGCGTGTAAAGGAGATGCAAAAAGAAAATAAAGCCCACGGTTCCGTAGAGGTTTCAGCAGGATACAATTCCGATTCCGGAAAATCATTTGTCCGCAGCAGTACAACTGTTAACCAAACAGACAGTGCCGGAAGTCGTTCACTTTTAAAAGACGGTATCCCTATGAAGTATGACAGCGTCTCAGTGAGTTACCCGAATGACTCGACAAGAGATATCCTTTTCACACGGGGACAGGAAGGCACAAATATTTCAGTCTGGGCAGAAAGAGATTCAGTAAAAGAGGTCTTGGAAGATACAGTGATTAATGAGGATGAACCTCAAGCTTCTTTAAGAGCCGAAGGTGGAATAGACATGATGCTGCGTGACCAAAGCAGTATGGTGGAACTTGCCACTTTCATCCAGCGTGGAATGCACTCGGGACTGGATATTTTTATAGAACCTGATATAGCCGTTTATGACAGTCTGCTGAATACCTATCTGCAAGAACGGGGGCTTAAACTTCCCTACCGATTGGAGCGCCTTCATTCCGGTACCGATCTGGACTCAACGCTGGTTTACACTGATACGCTCGCCATTGTCGGGACTCCCGGATACATACCCAGTGAAAAAGCAAAACAATATAATTACGCTTTCGACATTCACTCCAATCAAAGTTACCGCCTCACAATAGAACCTATTTATAAGATTGTATTGCGACAGATGAGCGGTATTCTTACTACATCATTCGTTATTCTTATTATATTAGGTTTCTCCTTCTGGTTTCTTATCCGCACCATTTTGCGGCAGAAAACACTGGAAGAGATGAAGAGCGACTTTACCAACAACATCACCCACGAGCTCAAAACACCTATTGCCGTGGCGTACGCCGCCAACGATGCTTTGCTTAATTTTAATCTGGCAGAAGACAAGCAACAACGGGATAAGTATCTGGGTATCTGCCAGGAACAGTTACAGCGATTAAGCGGACTGGTGGAACAAATTCTCTCCATGAGTATGGAACGCCGTAAAACCTTCCGTCTGCATCCGGAGGCGCTCAGTTTGCACGATCTGTTCCCGGCACTCATCGAACAGCATAAACTGAAAGCGGGCAAGCCTGTAAAAATCAATCTCGACATTGCACCGGAAGACCTGACAATCATTGCCGACCGTACACACTTTAGTAATATTCTGAGTAACCTGATAGATAATGCCATCAAATACTCTCCGGATAAAGCCGACATAATGATCTGTTGCCGGAAAAAGGAAACGGAACAAGTGGAAATCTCAGTTACAGACCACGGTATTGGTATCTCTACGGATAAACAGCCTCACATTTTCGATAAATTCTATCGGGTTCCAACAGGAAATATCCACAATACCAAAGGCTACGGATTGGGGCTTTTCTATGTAAAGACAATGGTAGAAAAGCACGGTGGCATTGTAACCGTACGAAGTGAAGCGGGAAAAGGAAGTACTTTTACAATAAGAATCTAATAAACATTGCTTATTATGAAAATGAATCAAGATATGGACAAAATCAAGGTACTGTTGGTTGAGGATGAACAAACTCTCGCCATGATTATCAAAGATACGCTGGAAGGCCAGAATTTCATCATCCATACTGCTGCCGATGGCGAGGAAGGTCTGCGTATGTTCTTCGACTTACGCCCTGATGTACTGGTAGCAGATGTTATGATGCCCCGTATGGATGGTTTTGAAATGGTACGCCACATCCGTCAAACCGACAAACGAACTCCGGTACTTTTTCTCACTGCCCGTTCTTCCATCAATGATGTGGTAGAAGGCTTTGAACTCGGAGCCAACGACTATCTGAAAAAGCCTTTTGGCATGCAGGAACTTATCGTACGCATTAAAGCGCTGGTGGGCAAAGCATTTACATTCAAAGAGGAACTGAAGAAGGAAGAAACTTGTTTCAAGATAGGCGATTACCATTTCAACTCTGTCACACAGATATTGTCCCATACCGGAATAGAGCAGGAACTCTCCCACCGCGAGGCCGAAATCCTGAAACGCCTGTGCGAAAACCGTAATCAGGTTGTGAATACCCAGAATATCCTGCTCGATCTTTGGGGCGACGACAGTTTCTTTAATTCGCGCAGCCTGCACGTGTTCATCACCAAACTACGGCATAAGCTCTCCAAAGACGAACGCATCCGCATTGTCAATGTCCGGGGTATCGGATACAAACTTATCATCAACTGAAACTTCCGTTAACGCATAACGATTTATGAAAAAACTATTCATCATTCTGTTCCTTCTCACTGTTTCCTTTCGCATTTCCGCACAAAGCGAGCAAACAAAGGACAGCACATTATTGAATCGTTTTCCCACGGAAATGGGAAAAGCCCCGTTGTCTCCTCCCCCCGGAACAGCCGCCGCTCTCAATCGGGACATGTCGGTAAAGACTTCTCTCAGCATGGATAGCACAGACTTACGCATCATTCTTCCGACTTATTATCCCAACTTTCCGTGGATGGATATTAGAATGGGAAAGATGGTCAGCAGTTACGATCCTTTCGTGATGGATTACGAGCATTACGGTGCTTTTCAGCTTTCACCCAATAGTATATTGAGCACATTCAGCACCTACAATACTTACCCTACAATGGGAACAATTATCCAGGCAAGTGCCGATTTTATATATCGTCCCAACGAACGTTGGGAACTAACAGGGGGTATGTATACAGCCAAATATACCATGCCATCGCGTATGCACGGTGCTCAATTCGACATCGGATTGGATGCTTCCGCCGCCTATCGCATTAATGATTTCATGCGCATCCGCTTCTTCGGGCAATATTCGGGTTTCGGCAAACAGAACTCACTGAACGGATATATGAGTCCAATGTATCCACAAAGCCACTACGGTGCTGTTCTAGAAATGAAAGTCAATGATTATCTGGAAATACAAGGAGGCGTGGAACGAGTGTACAATGCTTCGAAGATGAAGTGGGAAACAGTACCGATATTTAGTCCAGTGATTCATCTCAATAGAAAAAAGAAATAGAAAAACGGACTGCATTTCCACATGAGATACAGCCCGTTCATTTACTGGTTAGAGAGGAACAAAATAGATTGCTTATCTACTAATTCAATTATTTACACCTCAAAGATAATAACTATTTCCAAACAACCGTATACAATATACAACTTTTATTTTAATAAATGCTATATATTTCCATAATTCATACTTATTTCTTATATTCGCCATTAAATAAAGACCATTAAGTGATGAAATATACAGGACTAATCATACTTTTCTGTCTTCTTTCTTTCAGGGTAAATGCCCAGAATGAAGTACCCGCTGACAGTGTTCGCAGTATGAATATGCCGGCAACAAAGAATTTTGATGGATTCCTTTTGGATATGAACCTGATGAAAATGGCAGCTCCCCAAATGCCCAAAATGACTTTAGACATTCCCGATGCCAGCAAAGATTATAGTTTTCTGTTTCGCTTGGACCCGAATGTGACCTACTCACAAGGCTACTCACACTTATTTAGTTTAGGTAGCTCCACCATATACAGTATGAACCCTTTCGGACTGACAGGTTTCGGATCATCTCCCCAAAACCTGCAAATGGGAAGTTTCCGGCTGAAGAACGGAATGCGCATCAATACTTATGGAGAGTATGACAAGGACGGACGGAAAGTCCCTAATCCTTCTGCCCTGCCGTGGGAACGGAATAACTTTAAAGGCGCTTTCGAACTGAAGTCGGCAAACGGATCATTCGGAATTAGAATCGAAGTACAACAAGGAAGGAATGGACCTTACTAAAAAAGACTACAGTCAAGGGATTATATACTGAAATAATATGAATATGAAGAAAAAAGTATTGGTAATAGGTGCCAATGGCTTCACAGGACGCCGGATCTTGAATGATTTGTCACGCAATGACGAGTATATAGTAACAGGTTGTTCCCTGCATGACGACATTGCTCCCAATTCCGGGAATTATCGTTTCATCAGTGCAGACATCTGCCAGATGGGAGACCAAAGCGCATTGTTCCGGGAAGTACGCCCGAATATAGTGATCAACACGTCCGCATTATCCGTTCCTGATTATTGCGAAGCACACCGTGAGGAGGCAGACAGTATCAATGTCAATGCTGTGGGACAATTGGCATTCCGATGCGAAGCATCCGCTGCACGCTTTATACATCTATCTACTGACTTTGTATTTAATGGAGATACAGGGCAGCTTTATACAGAAGAAGATACTCCTGATCCCGTCAACTATTATGGGGTAACCAAACTGAAAGGTGAAAAACGGGTAGCTGAGCTCTGTAGCAATTATGCCATCGCACGTGTGGTAGTGGTCTATGGTGCCGCCTTGCCGGGGCAACACGGGAATATTCTGCAATTGGTAGCCAATCGTTTAAGAAATAATGAAGAAATACGGGTGGTTTCCGACCAGTGGCGCACGCCAACCTATGTAGGCGATGTTTCTCAAGGAATAGAGAAACTGATAAATCATCCCAATAATGGCATTTATCACATCTGTGGCTCGGAATGTCTGACTATAGCCGATATTGCTTATCGCGTAGCAGATTCTTTGAATCTGGATTATTCATTAATTCTGCCAGTCACTACCAAGCAAATGGGAGAAACAACTCCCCGTCCCCGTTTCAGCGGATTAAGCATTGAAAAAGCACGCAGAGAACTGGGATACCAACCACATACTCTGGAAGAAGGAATAAAACTAATGTTCAATCTTTAAAGAGATAGAGAGGAGGTATTAATCACTAAACAACGTTTCTGCAATTCCACTCTCCTTTTTATACACCCGCACCATCTCCAGCAACTCATCCCCATACTTTTCCACTCCTTTTTTACCAAAATAAGGGATCCGGAGAAGAGCGGATTTATCTTCTGGTAATAAATTGGTGATACCTAAAATAGCTTTCTGTTGGATTACGGTATATACTGGTAATCCTAATTGAGACGCTTCCGCATTACGCCATGCTACCAGGCGCTTGTATAATTCGGGATGCAGGATATCCGAAGGAACTTCCACAACTGCCGTTTTTTTCCGTGCAGGGGTATTCCCACTTTCCTCGGTTCCACCTTTTCTTTTTCTTCTTTCAGTAGAATTACCGGAACGCTTTTCCCCTTTGCCTTTAGTCGATGCCGTATCGTCAATGGAAAGTACCGCCTTTTGTTTCAGGTACTCTCCTACATGAAAGCCCTTACTGATAACAAATTCTAATAAGTCAACTTTTAACAGAAGTAGATCATCCAATTCCTCACTGGCAGTCTTCAACTGCTTCTTTAGTTCTTTATTGTCTGTTTCCACAATGGTACTACTCCTGATAGCATCCAAAGGTTCTAACTGTTCTTTAAAATATTCCGCCCCCAAATGAATACGTTCCTGCAAGCTTTTATCCGTTGCATAATCTTCGGCACCATCAACCAGGCGTGTGTATTGAAGGCTAAACTTTTGGGCAACTTTCATAACCTTCTCGTGAAAACGTTCCGTTTCTGATTTATATTCAGTCAATAGTTTGGGATAGAGTTTATACAAGTGTTCATCCACCAATCTCACAAAGCGCTTCAATGCCAACTCTAACGGTAAGAAATCAAACAATCCCGATAGCAATTCCAGAAAGTATGCTTGTTGCAATCTCCTGTAACACGTTTCATCAGGTTCGTTTCTACGCGCATCTTCCGTAAAAGTATCTACAGCACTGTCACTGATGACCGCTCTTGCCGACAGTGGAGCGCTCAATACCAAACCTTCCAATGTTTTACAACGGCTTAATGCCACATAAGTCTGTCCGTGTGCAAAAGAAGCACTGGCATCGATTATTGCACGTTCAAATGTCAGTCCCTGACTTTTATGGATAGTAATAGCCCATGCCAGCTTCAGAGGGAATTGTTTGAAGACTCCTTCTATATCTTCGGTGATTTCCTTAGTCTCTTCATCCAACACGTATTTTGCATTCGTCCATTCTTCTTCTTGCAGCATAAAAGCATCCTCACTTCCTTTACTACGTACTTCTATACCCAAAGCTGAGACATTCACCACTTCACCGATCATACCATTGTAATAACGGTGCTCACCGGATGAATCATTCTTCACAAACATGACTTGGGCACCACGTTTCAGTTCAAGCACTTCATCTGTGGGATAAGAATATTCAGGAAACTTTCCATCTATCTGGGCACGAAAAGTGAAGGAACGACCGGGTAATTGTGCCAGTTCATGTTCATTGATACGTTGCGCCTGATAGTTATGGGTAGTCAGCTGGATATATCCTTCCTCTTTCGAAGGGTTGAAATTCGGAATGTACCTACGGTTCAATTCATCCAGCAAAGTTTTATCACAACGGTTCTCCCGAATACGGTTCAGCATATCCAGAAAGTGAGTATCACTCTGACGATACACCGTTTTCAGTTCAAGCGTACAATATTCAGACTGTCTCAGTGCACGACTGGAAAAGAAATAAGGAGTATCATAGTAACTGTTCAGCATCTGCCACTCTTCATCTTTTATCACTGGGGCAAGCTGCTGCAAATCTCCGATCATCAGCAATTGCACACCACCGAAGGGTTTACTGCGATCACGAAAACGTCTCAGCACGTCGTCTATCGCATCTAGAAGATCAGCACGTACCATACTGATTTCATCAATCACCAGCAAGTCTATACTACGCATGATGTTGAGTTTATCTTTTCCGAAACGGAAACGATATTGTGCTTTGCCATCCGCACTGAATGAGGTATCAGGTACGTAAGGGGCAAAAGGTAACTGAAAGAAAGAGTGGATGGTTACGCCACCTGCATTGATAGCTGCAATACCTGTTGGGGCAAGAACAACCATACGCTTTGGACTTTCGGACTTCAACCGCCGCAGGAATGTAGTTTTTCCGGTCCCTGCTTTACCGGTCAAAAAGAGATGTGTGCCTGTATTTTCTATAAATTGCCACGCTAATGCCAATTCAGGATTCTGTTCCATTATTTCATCAATGTTGGTTGGAGGCGTAAAGGTAGCACAAATAAAAGAGCTAAAGCCTCCATTGGCACATCTTTTTGCAAAAAAAGGAAAAAAGTGACAAGCTACAAAAGTTACAAGCTACGAGCTACGGGCTACAAGTACCTTTCGGAACATAGCGTAGCCACTCGTAGCTTGTAGCTCGTAACTCGTCACTTGCTTATTTCAGACTTCCTGCTATAATATCCAGCAATTCGTTTGTGATTGCCTGTTGTCTGCTCTTGTTATATTGCTTCGTCAAGTCCTGTATCAATTCATTCGCATTATCTGTTGCAGTCTGCATGGCAAGTGTACGCGCAGCATGTTCAGAAGCATTAGAATCCTGAAGCACAGTAAATAGTTTCTGACTCAATACCTTCGGCAGTAAATCAGCAATCAGCTGTCCGACAGATGGTTCTACAATATAATCATTCTGGAAACCACGTTTCCCCGATCCTTCTGTAGCAGCAGTTGCTGCTACTTTACTCAAATCAATAGGAAGATATTCTTCACGCATCAATATCTGCGAACCCATTGATTTAAAGTGATGATAAATCAGTTCCACACGATCGATTTGCTTTTCCATAAACTCTTGCATCAATAACGCAGCAAGTTCATATGCTTGTACATATGATGGTTTATCCGCCATCTCTTGATAACTTCCCTGCGATGTATAGCCCAGCTTTTTCACAGCCTGCTCTACTTTCTTTCCTACAGGATATATCAGAACGTTCTCTTTACCAAGTGATTTATATTCTTCCAGCGTTTCTCCGAGCTTTTTTACCACATTCGCATTGAAAGCTCCGCACAGCGAACTGTTGGATGAGAAAACCACGATCGCTACCCGAGTTACAGGACGCACTTCGGTATAAGGCGACTCAAATGTAGCATCTGTAGACAAGAAGTTAGTCAGAATTTCATTCAACTTCTGTTGATAAGGCAGCATATTCTCAATCCGTGTTTGTGCCTTGTGCAACTTAGCGGATGCCACCATCTTCATCGCCGATGTTATCTGACGCGTACTCTTGACGGAGTTTATTCTGTTTTTTACTTCTTTTAAAGAACCCATCTACTTAAGTATTAAGTATCAGGTATTAAGTGTTAGGAATGCACAAATACTTATCAGTGCCATATAATACTTAATACCTATTTATAAATATTGTTTCGACATCAGATCTGCTGTTTCCTCTATCTTCTTGCAGACATCATCGTCAATGACACCACTCTTCAGTATATCGAGCACATCAGTGCGGTGGTTCATTTCAAGCGCTTCAAGGAAACTCCTTTCGAAATCTGTTACTTTATCCAACGGAACATTACGCAGTAAACCATGTGTACCACAATACAGAATGGCAATCTGCTTTTCTACCGGCATCGGACTGTATTGCGGCTGAACCAATAAACGGGTATTCTTTTGTCCTTTATCAATGGTCAATGCAGTAACAGGGTCCATATCGCCGCTGAACTTCGTAAATGCTTCCAGCTCGCGATACTGTGCCTGGTCTATCTTCAATGTACCGGCCACTTTCTTCATCGCCTTAATCTGAGCATTACCACCCACACGACTCACAGAGATACCCACATTGATAGCTGGACGGTTACCTTGGTTAAACAAGTCTGTATCAAGGAAAATCTGTCCGTCAGTGATAGAAATCACATTCGTTGGGATGTATGCAGATACGTCTCCTGCCTGTGTCTCGATAATAGGCAGTGCAGTCAGCGAACCGCCACCTTTTACTTTGCCTTTCAGACTTTCCGGCAAATCATTCATTTCACGTGCCACTTCTTCCTGATTGATAATACGCGCTGCACGTTCCAGCAAACGGGAATGCAGATAGAAGATATCACCCGGATAGGCTTCACGCCCTGAAGGACGACGCAAAATCAATGATACCTCACGATAAGCTACCGCCTGCTTGGAAAGGTCATCATAAACCACCAGTGCATGACGACCGGTATCACGGAAATATTCACCAATGGCAGCACCTGCAAACGGAGCATAATACTGCAATGCCGCAGGATCACCTGCCGTAGCGGCGACCACAATCGTATAATCCATTGCGCCATTCTCACGCAAAGTATTCACAATAGTAGCTACAGTAGAACCTTTCTGCCCTATGGCTACATAAATACAATATACAGGATCGCCTGCCTCATAATTCGCACGCTGGTTGATGATCGTATCGATGGCAATAGCTGTCTTTCCCGTCTGACGGTCACCGATAATTAACTCACGCTGTCCACGACCGATAGGTATCATGGCATCCACAGCTTTTAGTCCAGTCTGTAACGGCTGGTTCACAGGCTGACGAAAGATAACGCCCGGCGCTTTACGTTCCAAAGGCATTTCGCACAGCTCTCCACCAATGAGTCCCTTACCATCCAGTGGTGCTCCCAAGGGATCGATAACACGTCCCAGCATGCCCTCTCCCACCATAATGGAAGCAATGCGTTTGGTACGCTTTACGACGTAGCCTTCTTTGATTTTATCTGTAGGACCCAGCAAAACAGCTCCTACGTTGTCCTCTTCCAGATTCATCACAATCGCCTTGATACCGTTGTCAAACTCCAACAGTTCGTTTGCTTCAGCATTGCGCAGTCCGTAGATACGTGCCACACCGTCACTAACTTGCAGCACCGTACCGATTTCATCCAACTGCACGCGGGTATCAATTCCCTCTAACTGATGACGGAGAATATCGGAGACTTCGCTTACTTTTATATTTTCAGACATGATTCTATTTACGATTTAGTTATTTACAATTTACGATTGAGATTACCATCATTAAGTCCGATTCACTACTTACAATGTAGAGTAACTCTAATCGTAAATCACACTATTCTTCTGTTCTTATCAATGAACTGTTGTTTCACTCTCTTTAGTTGCGTGGCGATACTGGCATCCAGCCGGAAATCGTTGATATCAAATATAAAGCCCCCTTCAATCGAAGGATCAACTTCAGTTTGTAACTCCATCTGTGCATGTAGCAAAGTAGAAGCACTATCTCGAATGCGCTCCCAAACTTCCCGGCTTACAGGTACAGACGTAATCAGCTTTCCTACGCCGATATGCTTCAATTTCCTGTATAGATCAAGATAAGTCAGGCAGATGTACTGCAAATAATACTCCCGGCGGTTTCTCAACACAAGTGTTATGAAGCGGGAAAATTCCCGGCTCACTTCTCCATTGCCTACGGCAGCAGTGCAAATCAGACCAAACTTCTCCTTAGTCTTCAAAATGGGGTTATCCAACGCTTCCCGTAAATCAGGATGCTTGCGGAAGCTTCGTTCCAGCATACGCAATTCATGGTATACGTGGTCTTCAGCCCCCGTACTTTTTGCGTATTCTATCAACGCTTTGGCATATCGCATCGAAACAATTCCTATATCCATTTCCTTTAATTATTAGTGATTAGCGACTCATAACCAACATTTCGCTAATCATTCATCAATAATCGCTTATCGCTACTTAATTGCTTCTTGAGGCTGCCAGCACTTCGTCCAGCATCCGGTCTATCATCTCCATTTGTTCGTGCTCTTCATCCAGATTCTTACGGATTACTTTCTCCGCAATATCCACAGAAAGCACGGCAACCTGGCGACGGATATCGCGTATCGCCTCTTCCTTTTCTTGCTGTATCTGCTTCTTCACATCGTCCAGCTCTTTCTGCGCGGCGACTTCCGCCTGCTTGCGTGCTTCGACGATAATCTTGTCACGCTCGTGCATCGCCTCCCGCAGGATGCGTCCTTGCTCCTTGTTGGCAGCAGCAACCAATGCTTCGCTCTCAGCTTTTAGTCTTTGAAGTTGCGCATTAGCTTCTTTTGCCACTTCCAGCGATTGGTCTATGTAGGTTCTACGGCCTTCTACCATCTTAGTAATAACAGGAAAGCCATACTTCGCCAACACTACAAACACCACACCGAACGACAAAAGCATCCAGAACAGCAGACCACTATCGGGTAATAACAATGACATAATTTTATCTACGTTTTAATTATAAGAAGAACACTAACAGACACACAACTACTGCCAACAGAGCAACACCTTCAATCAACGCAGCAGCGATAATCATGTTCATACGAATGTCTCCCGATGCTTCCGGCTGGCGGGCAATAGCCTCCATAGCTGAACCACCAATTTTACCAATACCCAAACCTGCGCCAATAACGGCAAGTCCGGCGCCAATTGCTGCACCTAATTTACTAATTCCGGCTGCAGCCGCAGTAGCTTGCAATAATACAGATAGTAACATAATCTTTTGTTTTTAAATGGTTTATTATTAATTGTTGTTTTCTTTCACTTTTATTTCTTTATGCTCTTCCTGAGCCAGTCCGATAAACACGGCAGACAACATAGTGAATACGTATGCCTGGATAAATGCCACCAATAGTTCCAATGCGTTCATAAAGATATTGAACAGCACAGATGCCACAGTAAGCGTACCGTTAAGCGCAGGTCCCATACTGGCGGAAATAAAGATCAGACATGTTAACACCAACATTGCCATGTGTCCAGCCAACATATTAGCAAAAAGACGGATCATTAAAGCAAATGGTTTGGTGAAGATACCGAAGAATTCAATAAAAGGCATCATCGGTACAGGAACCTTCAGCCACCAAGGCACATCCGGCCAAAAAATATCTTTCCAATAGGTTTTCGTTCCGAACAGGTTGACGGCAACAAATGTAAAAAGTGCCAAAACCATCGTAATAGCAATATTGCCCGTCACATTAGCTCCACCCGGGAAAATGGGAATCAACCCCATGATATTATTTATAAAGATGAAGAAGAACGCTGTCAGCAGGTAAGGAGCAAACTTCCGATACTTCGGCCCTACACAACTCTTAATGATATCGTCGTTCACCATCATGATAAACATCTCCATAAATCCGATGAAGCCGCCCGGAGCCGCACTACCTTGCGGATGTTTACGATACCACTGGGCAACGGTCAGAATAATGACAAGCAGCAATACGCTGTTAATCAACAGTGACAGTGTTACTTTTGTGATAGAAATATCCCAAGGACGTATTTCGTTTCCGGCTGCATCATGCTCAACCAACTTACCTTCGTACCTGCTACCTACCGGAGCTATGAAGAATCCTTCATAAGATCCTCCATTTTCTTCCAACCGTGAAGAGAGGAAAGCGTGCCAACCAGTCTGCGAGCTATATACAATAATAGGTAATGGGATAGTGACGTGCGTTTTTCCCCATGTGGTAATATGCCACTCGTAAGCATCGCCAATGTGCCCGAAGACGATCTCCTTCACATCCACCGTGTTTTCTTTCTGTTCAGTAGAAGTGACATCATCCCGTTTGGCTACGCTGTCAAGTTCCGCTTCAATCCCCTGTGCCACAACAGGCAAGGTAGTAAGCAGCATTCCCAGCATCAGGAATATTCCGGTCAATAGATTACGCATTTGTTTCATTTTTCTTTTCTTTTTTCTGTTTCTTTCCTACTTCATAAGTAAAAAAGAACCAAGTCTCATATATCAGATAGACTATATAGTAAAGGATGAATGTCAGCAGGAATAACTTAGCTTCTTCCCGCACTGCAAAGCAGTACACCACCAAGAGTATCACAGAAAGCAACATCTTCATCACCTTCATCGCCATGTAAAGCAGCAACATCTTTTGCGGGGCATGCTTACGGCAAGCATCAAACATAGATATTTCAAACAGCCCGAACAAAAAGAAATATACCGGAATGAAAGGGTATCCTCCAAAATAATGTCCAGGCAATAAATAATGTAAAATCCCTGCGCCTACCCATCCTGCTATTAATGTCAACAGGGTGATCTGATATAAAAAATTGCGCTTTGTCAAGCTGATACTCATAGTATTATTCAAATTTAAGAATGAAAGAATTAAGGATGAAAAGACTATTGTCAGTCTACGCAGGCAGAAACCACTCCACCACTTAACTCAATGAAACCACCCTCTATGTCAAGAGTCTGTTCTTCTCCTTCTGCCGGTACATACATCACCTTACCTTCACGAAGCGAAGACACAATGGGTGCATGTTGCGGAAGGATAGTAAACGTTCCTATTGTGCCAGGTAGCGTTACACTTTCCACTTCTCCATTATAAATTTCCTTTTCAGGAGACACTATGTTCAAATACAACTTCTTCATAGCCTCTTTCC
>OHCS01000135.1_pt1 | contig 47137 bp, 37 predicted proteins | sample 1566741 | NCBI WGS metagenome assembly OHCS01 (sample SAMEA3879604, study PRJEB24766) | human gut metagenome | biome: human-associated habitat; feature: feces | place: USA | collected 1985/1987 | reverse complement strand
CCACGGCAAGCAGACCAGCGAGACGGACTTCACCATCGACCTCGACGGCGAGGACTCCAGCGCCAACGTGGTCTCCCGCGGCGTGGCGCGCGACCACTCCCGCCAGGTGCTGTACATGAAGATAAACGGCAACTCCAAGTGCTATGGCCACAGCGAGTGCGACAGCATCGTCATGGACAACGGCTATGTCCAGGCCATCCCCGAGATAACGGCCAACAGCGTCGAGGCCAGCCTGGTTCACGAGGCCGCCATCGGCAAGATAGCCGGCGACCAGATCATCAAGCTCATGACCCTGGGTCTCACGGAGGAGCAGGCCGAGGAGCAGATAGTGGCCGGATTCCTGAAGTAAACCGCCATATATCCCGGCGGACGCGGCGTCCGCCGGGATAATAAAAAACTCGAAAATTCTTCTTGACAAACCCGCCGAGTTCTGCTATTATAATCAAGCACCGCGCGAGAGACACCTCGCCGGACAAACTGAACAACACTTCCATGGGGGTATAGCTCAGCTGGGAGAGCGCTTGAATGGCATTCAAGAGGTCAGCGGTTCGATCCCGCTTATCTCCACCAAGGAAAAAAAGAGGCTTCGGAACATTCCGGAGCCTCTTTTTTGTCTCAACTGCGCCGCGGGTCGGGCGCCTTTGGATTTTGCTGCTTGCAAATTTGAGAAAGTTTAATATAATCAAAAGAGACGCAAGCTCGTGGTCTGGAGGTGTGTGCTATGACGGACGCGGAGCTATACCGCATGTATCTGGACGGCGACGAGAGAGGGCTCTCGGAGCTGATGGCCAGATATGGCGATGCGCTTACAGCTTACATTGACGGCTACCTCGGCGACATACATGAGGCCGAGGATTTGATGATAGAGGTCTTCTCATACCTGTGCCTTAAAAAACCCAGAATCCGTGACGGGGCGCTGAAAGCCTACATCTACAAGGCTGCGCGGCACATGGCTCTGCGCGCCAAAAACAGGCGGCGGGCAGTTTTCAGCCTGGAAGACCTGGCGTTCGAGCCGGAATCGGAGCTGCTGGTAGAAGAAATCCTCGGCAGCGCCGAGCAGAAGACCACCCTCAGCCGCTGCATGGAGCGCCTGCACAGCGACTACCGCGAGGCGCTGTACCTCACGTATTTTGAGAACCTGAGCTACACCGAGGCCGCCGAGGTCATGGGCAAGAGCGTCAAGCAGATAACCAACCTCATCTACCGCGGCAAGCAGAGCCTGCGCGCTCTGCTGGAAAAGGAGGGCATCACGAATGCGTAGCAACGAAGAACGCGTCGCGGCCGTGAAGCGGCGTGTGGAGCAGCTCGAGGCGCGCAGGCGGCGCGTCCGCAGCCGCGTGGCGGCTGTGTCGTCGGTCGCGGCCTGCCTCGCGCTGATCGTATGCCTGTCCTTTGCCATGCCGGGCATCACGGGGTGGCTCGCGGAGTGGAGCTACGGCGCATACGGGGCGGCGGCCAGCATCTTCACGGGCAGCTCGACGCTGGGGTACATAATCATAGGCCTGCTGGCGTTCGTGCTCGGCATCTTTGTGACCATACTCTGCTTCAAGCTGAGGTCGCTCGGCGGGCGGGACGGAGACGACAATGGTCGAGATAATTGACAACTGCACGCAGTTCGCGGCGACGCTGACCTGCTGCGCCATATCCGGCGTGCTGTATCTGCGCCGGCGCAGCCAGGAGCTGTTCCTGCTCACGTGCTTCTACGGCTGCTTTGCGCTGGGGCTCCTGTACTGGACGCTGTATCTGGTGCTGTTTGAGTCCACGCCCAGCGCGTTTTACGTCTCGGAGATAATCTGGATATCGAGCTGCATCTTCCTCTACCTGCTGCAATACACCATCACGGGCGGGGAGGTGCGCGGGCGGCAGTGCCGCGTCGCCTGGATAGGTCCGGCGTCGGGCGCGGTGATGCTGGCCGTGTTCTGCATATTCGGCAGCGACATACCGGCGGCGATCCTCCGCTGCTGCCTGATGAGCGTGCTCGCCCGGCACGCGATACGCGCCCTGGCCTTCGGCATACGCCGCCGCTTTCACATCGCCGTGCTGTGCTTCGTCTGCGCGGAATACGCCCTGTGGCTCTCGTCGGTGCGGTGGCTGGGAGACACGCTGGCCAACCCGTACTTCTGGATAGACTTCCTGCTGACCGGCATCCTGATTTCGCTGCTGCCGGCGTCTGGAGAGGCGGTGGCGGCGTGACCTATATCGAAAACGCCTTTGTGTGCATCGCCGCGCCGCTGCTCGTGGCGGCGCTGTGCGCGGGGAGGCGGCACCTGCGTCCGTTCCTGTTCTCCCTGGCCGGTATGCTGGCCTGCCTGCTCTCGGCGTATGTAAACACCTTCTTCGCCGCCGCGCTGAATGCGTCGGCGCTGGACGCCACGGCGGAGATAGCGCCGGTGGTCGAGGAGGTGATGAAGCTGCTGCCCCTGCTCTTTTATCTGCTGGTGTTCGAGCCGGAGCGGGAGCACATCAAGGCTGCGGTCCTGACCATAGCCGCCGGCTTCGCCACCTTTGAAAACGTCTGCTATCTCATCCAGAACGGCGCGGACCGCTTCTCCTTCATCTTCTTCCGGGGCTTCGGCACGGGCGCGATGCACGTCCTCTGCGGCTTGATCGTGGGCGGCGGGCTTGCCTACATGTGGCGGCGGACGTGGCTGAAGGTTGCAGGCACCTGTGGGCTGCTGGGCGCAGCCATCACCCTCCATGCCATCTACAATCTGCTCATCGCCTACGGCGGCGCGGCGCAGTACATCGCCTACGCCCTGCCGGTGCTGCTGGTGGCGGCAGGAAGGCTATCCGTTTTCCGATTATCACGGAAGTAATAACCGAATATCCACTCTTTGAGAGCTGCTTTTTGGCAGCTCTCAAATTTTTTTGAAAAATTTTGCGTTTTGGGTGAGAGTTTTTTCGTTTTTTTGTACCTATATAAGTGAAGGGGTTTTTAAGCCGCATTTCAAAAAATCCAGAGAGGAGGTTCAAACGATATGTACGATACCGCAAGACGGGTCGCACTCGTCAAGCAGCGGGTGCGGGAAAACAACCGCCGAAGGCAGCAACGCGGCATATATGGACTGAGCGCCGCGTGTATGCTGCTGTTCGCGGTGCTGATGCAGGCGGCAGACGCATTTGCAGTGCAGGGACAGACCGCCGCATGGGGCAGCTTCGGCGCGATGCTTCTGCGGGAGGACGCAGGCGGCTATGTGCTGGTGGGCGTCGTCTCCTTTGCTGCGGCGGCAGCGATCACTGCGCTGTGCTTTCGGCTCAGAAACAGAGAAAACTGTAGAAAAGGCGGAGAGGATAAGCCCGCCCGACACGAAAAGGAGGAGAAAAGCCAATGAAAAAACGAATACTCAGTATCTTGCTTCTATGCTGCATGGTGCTGACCATGCTGCCGACAACTGCGTTTGCATCGGTGAGCGATTCGCTGGGCAACACACCTGAGGAAAATCAGGCGATTTTGGAGCAGCTCGCCGACCTGACTGGCGGTAGCAGCGACCAGGTGCTTTCCATGCTGAACGCTTTGGGGCTGCTGGATGAAGACGGCAATTTCAAGGTGGATCAAACCATCACGCTGGACGGCCAGGTGCTGACACTGGCGGCTGTCATGGAGCTGCTGGAAGATCCCGTCACGGATCTCACCCGTATAGCCGACGTGGATGGGACTCCGGTGGCGCTGGGCGATTTGAAGACCATGATCCAAATCGAACAGGAGCTGCAGCGGATCAAGGACACCTATTTCTCCGGCAGGGAGTTTACTGGGGAAGCACTGGAGAATCTCAACAGCCTGATGGAGCAGCTGGAGCTGCAGGGTATCAGTTTGCAGTATTCCGCCTCTGCCACAAAGCCTGAGGGCGTTGAGACGGTGGATATGAGCGGCATGATGAGCCAAACACTGGAGAGACAAGCAAACAACGAATGGAAATCCGGGACTTTTACTGTATACCGCGGAAAACCGGCCGGCTTTTCCTACCGCATTCAAGGAGGCCAGCTCAGCAAGTATATCACCGATGTGGAGGTCTCGATAGGCGAGACGAGTAAGGTCGTCGAGCAAAGCGACGGGTCCTACAAGCTGACCTATGACGTAGGCGAAACTTACAGTTTAGGTGGTTGTAAAATCACTGTCAAGGTTCAAACCAATGGAGGGAACCCAGACTGGCTCAAGGATTCTTATTCCTATGGCGACCTGCTGGGGATGATCGAATTTTACGATGCGGAAAATCTGGTGTTCTATGACGGCGCCGCTTATGCCGACCACTGTCAGCTCAAGCTAAAAAAGACGGTTGACGCCCCCGCAATAAAAACATCAATGACCGCGCCGGACTATGAGAAAACATACAAAAGTGAAGGCACAATACAGGGGGATATGTATATTCCTTTGCTGGCGGATGAATACAATGCCGGCGAGGGTGCCAAAAATCCGGATTTCGTTGCACTAAGCGATACCATCGGAATTCTGGAGGGCGCCCGCAACTCGGTGCTTCCCGGCGGCTCATCCAAATTTTATCAGCCATACCAAATCGACGCCAGCATCAAGTTTGACTGGAACCCCGGCAAAGAGACCTATACCGGCCCTGCGCCGTATGGCTATGATAGTGCCACACAACCCCATGCCCCGTTCTATCTGATGGAGTACAAGTTCGATGAAGCAGATCTGACGCCCACCAGCGGCGACAGAAAGAAACCGGGGAACTGTACGATTCAAAAGGGCAGTACGGTCAAAATCTCCCTGCAGTCTACCACGCAAAACAGAGGGGATCAGAAGTACTGGCTGCCCTTCCGACTGTATATGAAGAGTGTAATTGACGACCAACCATATGCCTCCGCCACCGTCAATACCAGCAGCGTCACCGCCAGGCTGTTGGACACGGACGCCCCCATCATTCAAAGCGTCACGGCCCCGGCGGGAACCTATGCCAGCGGACAGCATGTGCCCATCACAGTTACCTTTAACGAGTTCGTGGATCTTAGAAACGCCAGCGTGACCATCAATGGCAAAGAGTATACCGCCGCTGCTCTTTCCATGAACAACTACGGTGTCACGGCAATGCTCTGGTACCCGGTGCAGGATGCGGATGCCACCACGGTCACCGTCAATGGTATGACCGGTGTGGAAGATGTTTTCGGCCATATGCTGGATACCACACTCTATCAAGGCGATTCGATTATCGACGTTACGCTGAAGAGCGTCTTGATGCGCAACGCTTCCACCGAACTGACGGCCACCTACGCCAACGGCAAGGCATCGTTCACGATGCAGGCCAACATGGCGCAGGACTACGAGACCGCATACAGCAATTATCACACCCCGGAAGGAACAGAGCCGAAGGAAGCCCCTTTCCGCCTCGAGCTGAGGTACGACTCCGCGGTTGAACCAATCCATCTGCAGGTCTATCTGGACACAGAGAAGGAAGCCTTCACCATTAGCGACTACGCAATCGCACCCGCGGCTAACACCCGCACCTATACGGTGACGCTGCAGGCCAACGAGGGCACGAAAGACGCTCCTGACTGGGTGAATGTTCTTCCCCTGACCCGGCAGTTCACGGTGCCAAAGAAAGTTTCCGCGCACACGGTGACCATCGTCCCGGAAGCGAATGACGCCGACTATACGATTTCCCTCGGCGAAACCACCCGCCCCACGCTTAGGGCCGAGGTTTTTGGGGAAGGCGGTGAGCAGGCAAGCTACACCACCGGCAAATGGAGCAGCAGTGACACGCTCATTGCCACCATCAACGAGGATACCGGCGTTGTTGCCACCACAGGAACCAAGGTGGGAGCCGTCACCTTTACCTTTACGGCGGACAACGGGACTGAGGACGCTACCGATGATGTGACGGGCGAGTCAGAGCCCTATACCGTGACGGCAGGCGATTCCTTAGCACTGGTGATTCCCGGCGGATCGTCCATCGTGACGCGGGTAAATCAGCCCGCCACCGTGCTGTGGAGCTCCAACGCCGCGCTGATGGCACCGGACAAAGAGTTCAATTACAGGATTGACCTGTATGAGGGCAACTACGCGAATGAGGCGGCGCTGAGCGGCCTCAATCCCGTTGCGACTTATACCGCCGGCAAGGATAAAAACAGCGTGCGGATCGAGGAGAATGTGCTCTCCAGGCTCTCCAACGGCGATACCCCTGCCTACACGGTATTGGTCTCCATGCCGCACCCCAACGCCGAGGGTGAGAACGTCCGCCTGTCGGCACTTGCCTGGATCATCGTGCAGGCACCACCTGCCACAGCCAAGCTGACACCGCCCCAGAGCATTTACCTCACGGATACCGACAGCGCCGTCAATATCGACTGGTCGGTGGAAAACGCCACTGACGGGGCCTCTCAACAGCCCACGCTGACCATTACCCGGGTCACAGAGGACAACACCACCCAAGAGGTGGCCAGAGAGAGCCTATCCGGTACCTCCGGAAGCTTCTCCCTGTCATTGCAGAGTGTGAAGGACGGCAATCTAAAGGACACCTATCAAGTGGTTTTGAGCGTGGAGAACCCTGGTGAGGAATCTCCCAGCACAGACTCCTTCCCCCTGTATGTCTACGATGCCGACGCACTGAAGGTGCAGGACGACAAAGGAGACACGATTTCTAAGCTGACCATGGACAATACCTCCAAGGTCAGCGGCAGCCTGCCCACTGATACAGCTGAAATTTTGCAGCTGCGCCAGGAGTTGGGGCTGATCGAGTACATAGGCATCAACTATGACGAGTACGGATGGAACTCCTTTAAAGACGGCATCCGGTGGCTCTCCAGCAACAACAATGCCATTTCCGTCAACTACAAGCAGGGCGGACTGTATGAGGACATCAGAAACTTCTCCTTTGATTCCTACCTTCCCGAAACCAAAATGGCGCTGTCCGGCTTGGCCAACGGTACCGCAACCGTCACGGCTACCCATGCCGCCACGGGCATGCGTGCCGATGTACAGGTGACAGCGAAAACGCTGCAAAATAAGTTCTATCTCTTCCAGCTGACGCCTGCAGCGGAAACTACGCTGCAATACACCGATGGCAAAGGTGTGTCCAAAACGGTCACGACCAACAGTGAAGGCGTGCTGGCGCTTTACGAACCCAACGGAATCGCCAGTGAGGTGTCTCTGCAGTCCGGCTCCGGCGCGGATATTTATCTGGGCACCATCTATAAAGAAAATCTGCGTTCCGGCGAGCAGGATGCCACAAAACTGCAGCTTTATCCCTTGAATACCTTCAGCCTTCGGCGAGTCGCCCGGGCATCTGTGACGCTCATCACGCCGGGCGGCGATCCGCTGGCGAACAAGACGGTGACCGTTCGCGGTGGCGTTTATAAAAACGGAGGCTACTGCGAGACAGCTCTGCTGGGCTCCGGGGCAGGAGCACTTGTCAGCGGCATCACCGGCGACACCTATACCACGGATGCGGAGGGAAATATAACCGTCTATCTGGATTCCACCCAGTTCTGGTCGGCCGAAAAGGGCGAGTGCAACACCACGGTGCTTTCCGCTCTGGATCAGCTGGAGTACATTCTGGAGATCAGCGCAATTGACGGCGACAAGTACTATCCGCTGCTGCTGACCGTCAACGGCAAGCTGGGCGTGGATGATGTAATGCGCACCGCAGAGGGCGTTGTCTCTCTGGAGTGCGTGCCGGAAGGGGAGGAAAACAAACCCTTCATTGTGGCGCAAAGCGTTGATTACGGTCTTGCCAACGGTCAGAAGGTGGATGTCCGCAACTCGACTGGGAAGATTGGCCCTAACAGCAGCTTTAAAACAGCAACCCTGCACACCACCATGTTCCTCTGGGGCGAGAAGATTGCCAACGCGAAGAATTACAGTCTCAAGCTGGCGGACGAATACGGCGTTCTTCCTGCCGCCCAGAGCAGCAGTACCACGCAGTATCCCTTCTCATCCATCCCTGTAGCGGAAAACGATCTGACCCTCACCGAGGCCACCATGACCACCTCTGGATGGATCGCCGACGGCAAGGATGTAGGTATGAAAACGCAGCTGAGCCTGAACGGCAGCCTGCTGCAAGAGAAAATAATGCCCTTCCGGGTCGTTGATCTGACCCGAGTGCCCAAGGTGACAGAGGATGAGCGCGTCACCGGTATTCTGCTGACGATGAAGGACTCCAGTGGAGTGAATGACGTTGACTTTGGCGGAGTGGGCGATAGTAACATTCTCAAGGTGCTGACCGGACGGCTGGATGATCTGAGCGGTCCGGTGGACACATCCGTGTTCAAAATGATTATCACCCCTAGCGAAGATCCCTCCGTGTTCCGTGCCATGATTTGGGCCGGGTACAATACGCTGGAGATGGAGGACATGGACTATTCCGAGGACGGCGTGGCCTTGGGTGCGAATGTGCTGACACAGAACCTGGAAGTGGGCGTGCCCGGTACCGGGGACCTGAGCCAGATGGCCAAGGGCACCTATGATCCCAAGGGGGAATACAAAGCCAACTCCATAGCCGGCAAGGTCTCCAACACGGATCTCAACTTGCAGTTGGAGGGCTTTTACGAAGCGGAAATCCGCTATAACGCCGAAAAAAAGGAGTGGGAGGTTTTCACCGTAGGCGGCGGCTTTACCGCCGGCGTTGGCGTGGGCTTCACCTTCAGCGTGAACGCCATGGCTGGCCCCGTACCGTTGACAGCAACCTTTGAGCTGGGTGGTGCCATTCAGCTGGATTTCCGTACCGCAGTGCGCTACGGCCGGCAGGGCGAGGGTACAGAGCTTGCCTGGAGCGATCCAACGGCCACGGCAGTGAATGACTTTTTGACCACGCTGCGTATCAACGCCTATGTCCACGCGTTTGGCGGCATTGGCTTTGACTATTCGGTCGTGGCGCTGAAGATCGGCCTATTCGGCAATTTGGATGTGGATAGTCAGAATAAGTTCCTTTCCCGCGCCTATCTTGCCGACGAGACAAAGCGCCAGATCAACGGTCAGGCCCTGGGGATCCAAAGCGAAGTGGGAATCAAATTTGTGGCCAACTTCCTGTTTATCTCCTACGAGGCGGTGATCGCCTCCGGAACCCTTGGAGCTACCAGGACTTTTAATGACTGGAAAACAATCGACAACTACTGGAATAACGCCACCAGTGGGCTGAGCCTTGCCTCGCTGCGGATGGCGGCGGCCCAGAGCGGAATGCAGGTGGCTTCTGGCAGTGCAACGCTCCAAAGCCGGGACTATCTGGAGCAATATGCCCGTACTTGGGGCCAGCCCCAGCAGCGGATGATGCTGTTCTCTCTGAACTCCACCAGTGGGCTGGAAAACATCCAGACCAATGCCAACCCCACATCCTATCCACAGCTCAGCGATGACGGGAAGGTATTGGCCTACATCAACGACGGCAACAGCAGCAGTATTTACGACAGCCGGGCGCATTTCTCCACCCTCAATGGCGGCGTCTATACTCTCTCCAGTGAAATTGACGCTTCCACAGAGTTCCCCGGCTACGGTGACACGAGCGTTTCTTTGTCTGGCACTGGCAGCTTCGCGGCGGCGGCTTGGGTTCGCATGGGCACCGACCTGCCGGGTAAAAATGCCGGTGATTCCGTGACATTGGAAGAGCAAAACCTGCTGATGAACAGCACGGAAATCGTAGTGTCCGTCTATGACGGCACAACCTGGACTTCCACCCGCCTAACCGAAGACGGCACGCCGGATCTGGCCCCAGCCACGGCAGTGGGCGGCAACGGCAAGGCCATCGTGTTCTGGCGCAGCGTCTACACCCCCGATCCCGGTACGCAGGACAGCAACAACCTGCTGAACTTCACGACCAGAGATTGTATCATGTACCGTTGCTATGACAGCACTAACCGCACCTGGAGGGATGCCAAAATGCTTTATAACGGTGCTACTGGCAGCGTGAAGGCGTTGCAGGCGGCCATGCTGCCCGACGGAACCGCTATGGCGGTTTACTCGCTGGACCGCAGCGGAACCGGAGATACCTCCGCCTACGAGATCGCCTATTGTACCGTGGCTGCTGACGGAACTCCCGGTACAGCCATGCTGGCGACCTGTGACAGCAATCTTGACGAAAACCCCCAGGTCGTTGCAGCCAACTTCGGCAGCGGGGATGACCGATTTGTCATCGGTTGGCATAGTGTCCGAGACGGCAGCAGCGATATCCAGCTGTTGGCTGTGGACGGCAGCGGCACCATGTCCAACAGTTTCCCCGGCTCTCTGTCTGCCCTGACCAGCAGCGGCAACGCCGTCGTGGGCGGAGACTTCCGCTTCGCTTCCCTCAGTGGGGATCATCGCAGCCTCAATGATCTTACCATCGTCTGGAATGAGACTGTCAATGATGCCAACGGCGCGGTAGATCACGGCATTTTGAAGGCGGCCAAGCTGCGCTATGCCGCAAATACCTACACACTCTCCGCACCGTTGAAACTGGCAGAGCTGCCGGATCGCACGCTGGCTGACCATTTTGATGCCTATGTCAGCGGCACCAATCAGGTGCAGGCTGCCATTCAGGCAACCCGGTATGACGATAAAAACCCAGAGGTAATCGGCGGCGTGACCGTTCCGGGGGAGGAAACGATCCTCTATACTGCTACCTCTAATTTTATCACCGATGCGGTGGCAGTGGAACAGATCGGTGTGGATTATGCAACGCTGGCATTGAACAGCCTGACACCCATTCGCTTTACCATCCGCAACACCGGGCTGAACGATGTGACAAGCCTAACGGTCAGCCTTGACAGCGGGGAAACCGTCACCCTTACGGAAACACTGCTGCCCAATGAAAGCACCACCCTTACCGTCTGGCACCATGTGAAGGATCGCGTGACCGACCCGAGCTATACCATCACCGCCGCCGGCGGCATCAACGAAAACGGCACAGTGTATCTGGATTATCCAGACATTGGCATCTCGCAAATGGAAGTGATTGCGGAGAGTGCCGGCAAACGCACGGTGCGCATGACCCTATATAATTCCTCTGCCGCCACGCTGGCCGGCGGAAAGAACCGCGAGGTGAAGCTTGCGTTCTATGCGGATGATCTGCATACCAAACCTGCAGAGGTAGTCTACACCACAAACGGCGTACAGGTTAGTGGTAATGAAATCACCGTTTCCGAAGACAGCGCCCTCGCCCGCATCGATCAGGGAACCTTTACACTGGACCTGACCTATGATCTGGGCGGGTATATGACATCCATTGGCAAAACCGAGATCCCCAATGTGGGTACCTATCTGTACGCCGAGGCGTGGGTGGAAGGTCAGATCGGTGGAACAGGAAGCAATCAGCGCCTGCCGGAGTATGACGGCAGTGACAGCGAGGCCAGCGTCCATATGACCGGCGCACTGGCCCGCACCGGAGAGCGGATGACTATGGATGTGACACAGGGGAACGACGGCAACGGTCGCAGCACCGCCGCCATTACCCTGCGCAACAACTCCCTGCAGTCTCAGACTAGCGCAACGCTGGTGGCCACGCTGCTGGATGCTGCCGGGACCGTTCTGGAAACGAAAAAGACCAGTATTGGCGGTGCCATCTCCGGGGAAACCTTCCGGACGGAAACCGTCACCTTCTCCCAGCTTGGCACCCGCGTAGTGGTGCGAGTCGCAGTGCCCGGTAATGACCTTCTGACCTTTGAAGGTCTGGCAGTGGGGATCGGCGATTTTACCGCCAACGGAACGAACTATACCTATACGCTGCAAAATGATAGCGGAGCAACATCTACGCTAGTCACAGCGGTGTCTGGAAACGGCGAGCCCGTGAGCATCAACGGACAGGCTCTGTCCACCGGCGGCAGCGCAACCGTTGCCATCCCCGACAGCGGCACAACCGACATTGTCGTGGAAATCGGTGCTAAAACCTACACGCTGACGATTCTGCGCAATAGTGGCACAGGCGGCGGTGAGCATACTCACAGCTACGGCAGCGAGTGGAAGTACGACGCCGACAACCACTGGCATGAGTGCTCCTGCGGTGACAAGGACGATGTTGCAGTACATAGCTTCAAGTGGGTGGTAGATAAGGAAGCGACCGCAACCCTAAAGGGCTCCAGGCATGAGGAGTGCAAGGTTTGCGGCTACAAGAAGGCGGCAGTTGAGATTCCGGCTGCCGGCTCCACAACAAAACCGACCGATCCTACGCAAACCAACCCGGACACCGGCGCAGAAAGCCCGAAAACCGGTGACAACAGCAATATGATCCTCTGGATCGCACTGCTGTTTATCAGCGGCGGCGCAGTAATCGGCATCAACGTTTACAGCAAAAAGAAGAAAGAAAACGCTGAATAAATCAGCTGCGAACCTTTGAGCAAAGGGCGGTGACGGACATTGCCGTCATCGCCCTTTCGCTTGGACTGGAGAAGAACCACATGATGCAGGATTATCAATCGAACCGCCCCATCAGGCAGCAACCGCCGGGACGATTCACGAACAAGTCAGATCAAACGGTAGAGAGAATCAGAAAAAGGAAGAAAAAACAGACGCAGCGCCGTATGGTGCTTTGCGGTGCGATCGCCGCACTGGAGCTGCCCTCCATATCCTACGATTTCGCCTATACCATCGACGGCAACAAGCTCATGATCGATTACGCCAACGAGTCGGTGCGGGATTCCGAATATGAATTTACCGTTGATGGAAATACCCTTACCTTGATCGGTGGCGAGGGCACGGTCGGCAGGACATACGAGCTGAGCGGAGTATGCGTTACAAGATGTCCGCCTATGATGATTTTACGGAGGAATATGATTATCGTGTGAAATACAACAGAACACACAGATAACAGGGTGGAGATTGTATGGAATTTTAAAGAGATATGATTGTGAAAGAGGTTATTAAAATTTCACAAATTAATTAGTAGGCAGGAGGTGCTTTTTCGTGTATACTATAACCAGAGGTCAGAAATACAGGAAGAACACCGAAGAGATTTGGAGGTGATAAGAATGCTGACAAAGCAACAAAAACACGAGCAGGATATGCAGAGAATAAGAGAATTTCGCCTGTTTGATGACGATTTTTTGAAGAAATGCTTTGAAGATCATGATGAATGTGCGGAGCTTGTTCTGCGTATTATAATGAATAAAGAGGACCTTAAGGTTCTTCATTCTAAAACGGAATATGTCATCCAGAATTTGCAGGGGCGTTCCGTTAGGCTGGATGTAAAGGCTACGGATTCTGAGAATAAGGAATACGATATAGAGGTGCAGCGAGCGGATAAGGGAGCAGGACGAAAGCGTGCAAGACACAACAGCAGTATGTTGGATGCCAATGCACTTGCACCACAGGAAGATGTCAATTTTCTTCCGGAAACATATGTGATATTTATTACGGAGCATGATGTGATAGGAAAAGGAGAGCCGATATACAGAGTAGAGAGAAAAATTCTGGAAACCGATGAATTTTTTGATGATGGTTCCCACATCCTGTATGTGAATGGAGCATATCGAGGGGATTCGGATATCGGGAAGCTGATGCATGATTTTTCCTGTACCGATGCGGATGATATGTTTTATGGAAAACTGGCAGACAGAGTCAGATACTTCAAGGAAGATGCGAAAGGAGTTGAGAGTATGTGCAAAGCAATTGAAGAAATGAGAAATCAGGAGCGTGAAGAAGTAACACGTGAGTTCGTTGTTCGTATGATTCGTGATGGCGAAACATCCGTTGAGAAAATGGCACGTTATTCCGGCTTGTCTTTGGATGAAGTGAAAGAAATCGTAAAGCAGGAAGCAGTTCTTGCCTGATTATAAGGTGTGCGTATGGGGCAGAGAAATCTGCTCCATATTTGTTGTAAAGGAAGAAAAACAATTTTCAGATACCACTTCGAACGGTGGAAGAGTGGGAAGCAAAACAAGAAGGAACACGATGATACTGTTTGAGGTCACAGTTTGTGACCTCAAAAGAAGGGAGAGGTGGAAGAAGATATATATGTCAGCTCTTACAATGTCAACCATAAGATTTAATGGAATGGAAAGTTGACTTGAAACCAGAACTGTCATATGAGAATAGATTTGGAAACAATGAATATGAACAATGAATATGATGATTTGTCAGTTGAAAAAAAGTGAATTTGGTGGTATGCTAAGAAAGTATATCTATGCTTAACTTTTTGGTTTGCTGAACAAATCAGAAAGGATTGATATATATGGGTAAATCGTTAAATGGTACAGTTGTGGCACAGTAAAGCAAAATTTAAAATACAAAATGCCGAAGAATGGCTTAAAATCAGGAGGTTTTAATAAAATGGAAGCATATAAAAAAGAGTTTATCGAATTTATGGTGGAGAGTGAGGTTTTGAAGTTTGGTGACTTTACATTAAAGAGTGGAAGAAAGTCACCATTTTTTATGAATGCAGGTGCATATGTAACCGGTTCACAGTTATCCCGCCTTGGAGAATATTATGCAAAAGCAATTCACGACCACTATGGTACCGATTTTGATGTGCTGTTTGGACCGGCATATAAGGGAATTCCGCTTTCTGTTGCAACAACAATCGCATTCAGCCGTCTTTATGGCAAAGAGATTCGTTACTGTTCTAACCGTAAAGAAGTAAAAGACCATGGCGATACCGGGATTTTGCTTGGAAGCAAAATCAAAGATGGTGACCGTGTTGTTATTATTGAGGATGTAACGACATCCGGAAAATCTATTCAGGAGACATTCCCAATCATTCAGGCACAGGGAGACGTAACTATCCTTGGATTGATGGTATCCTTAAACCGTATGGAAAAAGGCCTTGAGACAGACAAATGCGCATTGGATGAGATTCGGGAGAAATATGGTTTCCCTGCAAATGCAATTGTCAGCATGGCAGATGTGGTAGAGTGTTTATACAACCGTCCTTGCCAGGGCAGGCTTATCATTGATGATAAGATGAAAGAAGCAATTGATAAATATTATGAGCAGTATGGGGCAAAATAAACAGCAAAAATGAAATGGGGAAAAGGAATTGAGTCAGAAGACGAGAAAACTGCTTCGTATCGGAGCATGGATTTTATTCGTAATATATCTGGGTCTGCTTTGCTATTTCCTGTTCTTCTCAGAAATGCTGGGAAGAACCTATTCCGAAAGAAGCTACCATTATAATCTTATGCCATTAAAAGAAATCAAGCGGTTTATTATTTACCGGAAGGCACTGGGTGTGAAAGCAGTCTGCTTTAACCTTCTGGGAAATATTGTTGCTTTTATTCCTTATGGAATGCTTCTGCCATTACTGGCACATAACCAGAGAAAGTTCTACCGGGTAGTGCTTTTGAGTTTTGACTTCAGCCTGCTGGTAGAACTGGTACAGCTTGTATCCAAGGTAGGAAGCTTTGACGTAGATGATCTGATTTTAAATACCATTGGTGGGGCGATTGGATATGTTGGATTTTTTCTGGCAAATCATATCCGGTGTCACAAATTTGAGCAGAAAGAATAGACTTCGGTACAAATATGGTATCGGGAGAAAGAACATGAGAAAAAGACGAAGAGGATACAGAAAATATAAATTTACAGAAAAAACACTTTCGAAAAGAGGAATTACAGCACTTGTTCTGGCACTACTGTCACTGGTCAGTTTTGTGGTGATGGTAGTTCTTGCATTCAGAAGTGCCGGTAATTTAAGCATATACATAGCCTGCTATGGAATCCTTGCCTTTTTTGCAGCATTAGCCGCAGTGATTCTTGCAATCATAAGCCTGAAGGAGGAAAATTCATTTCGCAGCATTCCGTATGCTGCTACATTTTTGTCAATTTTTTCACTGCTTATCTGGATTGCTGTCTATGCAGGCGGTATTCTGTTGTAGGCAAAATTAGAAATATAAAGGATAGAAAGTATGGAATATCAGAATTTAAACGCAGAAGAAAGAGAAGCAATTACAGAACGACTGGATTTGGTGACGGAGCGGATACATGAACTTGCGGCAGAACCGGAGGTTTGTGAGCCGTTCCGTGCTTATTTTAAAGGAACAGCAGCATTTATTGTAAAAACGGAAGAAGTATTGCGGCAGGTATTAAATGACAGCTTCTGCAGCCAGAGCAGGGAAACATTACAGAAGATAAATGAAGCATTGTATGAGGACATTCTGCCGGAACATTATAAAGAAAGCTATGCCAACCCGGATTATGCCTGTGAAACCCTGGGCGAGGAATACGGCACACTCCTTAGCATGCTCTATGCAGAGCTTCGGAGCCTGATTCCTTATGCTTATGAGGGCGATGTGGAAGCCTATACCTGCTTCTGTGAATTGTTTATCCAGGTTTATACCTGTTTTAATGACGAAGAGGGAACAACCCCGAAAGAAGTGCAGCAGGCAATTTACTGGTTTTTCCACGATTACAGTGAATTGTTTACCGAGCGCAGCGTCTGTGAAATGGTAGATGCCAGCCGGGATTTCTTTACCCGGATAGTAATGGATTCTGATTTACAGGATTTAAAATACCTTTATTATTATGGAGAGCCTATCGGAGAAAATGAAATCCGTATGGCAGAGTATATGAACCAGCTTCCGCAGGAGAAGATTCAGGCAATGGCGGATACTTATACGGAAGGCTACCGGATTGGATTTGTTACTACCGGAAAAGACTTATCCATAAAATCTACCGTAAATGTGGAGTATGCCATCGGAATGGAACGTATGGTGCGGGCAGCAATTGCAAATTTTGAGAAGATGGGATTAAAACCGACGATTTACCGGGAGGCGTTTTCTTCCTTCCGTAACCGCGGCAACTCCAAGCGGGGCTGCTATGCAACTTCTGTGAACCGTCAGTTTGATTATGACCATAAAGCAGATAAAGCAGTATATTTAGACAAAGCCTTTGTGGAACGCCGATTAGAGACACTCCGGACCGTATATGAAGATAAGAAAAATCTTGCAGCAGGCTACGCAGGTCCGGCTGTAATCGAGGTGTTCGGAGAACCGTTATTTGAGCCGGAAAATAAAAAAACTGCCTGCCATTACAGTGATAAGCAGAATGAATTAAATGTCTATTATGCGTCACAGGCCGGGCAGATTACCAATCAGTATATTAAGGGAGAGGAAAGAAGCTTTACGATTATTGCTTATCCGCTTCCGCAGATTGGCAGTAATTTTGAAGAAATCTTTGATAAGACGGTGGAATTAAATACACTGGATTATACCCTGTACCGGGATATGCAGGCGAAAATAATTGAAGTATTAGACCAGGGCATCCGGGCACATATCAGAGGGAAAGGTGATAATGAAACAGATATGACCGTGGAATTATACCGCCTTAAGAATCCGCAGAAAGAGACCATCTTTGAAAACTGCGTGGCAGATGTCAATATTCCGGTGGGAGAAGTATTTACTTCACCGGTGCTTACCGGAACCCACGGCGTGCTGCATGTATCTTATGTTTATCTCAACGGACTCCGTTATGAGAACCTGAAAATGACGTTTGAAGATGGAAAAGTTGTGGATTACAGCTGCAGTAATTTTGACAGTGAAGAAGAGAACCGGAAATATATTTATGATAACGTACTGATGCATCATGATACGCTGCCGTTAGGGGAGTTCGCTATCGGAACCAATACCACGGCATACCGGATGGCAAAGGATTTTGATATTGCAGATAAATTGCCGATTCTGATTGCAGAGAAGACAGGTCCACATTTTGCAGTGGGAGATACCTGTTATTCCCAGGCAGAGGATACGCCGGTTTATAATCCGGATGGCAAAGAAATTGTGGCAAGGGACAATGAAATCTCAATTCTTCGGAAAGAAGACGAGAGTAAGGCATACTTTAACTGCCATACGGATATTACGATACCGTATGATGAATTAGACTGCATTTATATTGAACGGGCAGATGGCAGTACCGGGGATATTATAAGAGATGGCAGGTTTGTAGTACCGGGCACAGAAAAACTCAATGAGCCGTTGGAAAATAAGACTTCATTTCCGGCGTAAAACAGTGTATACTAAAAGGACAAGTATCTATGAGAAAAGGAGAAAGAAAATGGCAAAAGTAGGAATTGTAATGGGCAGTGATTCAGATATGCCTGTAATGGCAAAAGCAGCAGATATTTTGGAACAGCTTGGAATCGAGTATGAGATGACAATTATTTCCGCACATCGTGAGCCGGATGTATTTTTTGAATATGCAAAGAGCGCAGAGAGCAAAGGATTTAAAGTAATTATCGCAGGAGCAGGAATGGCGGCGCATCTTCCTGGAATGTGTGCAGCAATCTTCCCTATGCCGGTAATCGGAATTCCGATGCATACCACATCCTTAGGCGGAAGAGATTCTCTTTATTCTATCGTACAGATGCCAACCGGTATTCCGGTAGCAACCGTTGCAATCAATGGTGGAGCAAATGCAGGAATTCTTGCAGCGAAGATTCTTGCAACATCAGATGATGCATTATTAGCACGATTAAAAGAATATTCTAAGAATTTAAAAGAGCAGGTAGAAGCAAAGGATAAGAAGCTTCAGGAAGTCGGCTATAAAGAATACATGAAATAGCAGGCGTAAGTGAGTCAACACGCTTTTAGAGCTGGCGAGTGGCGAAATCATTAGGTAAGAACAGTGAAATAGAGGAAAAAAGAAAAGGGTAGAGAGAAAAAAGTTTTAAAATAAGGTTGAGGAGAATACGAATGAAAACTACACTGATTATTATGGCGGCAGGCATTGGCTCCCGTTTTGGCGGCGGAATTAAGCAGCTTGAGAAAATGGGACCAAATGGCGAGATTATTATGGACTATTCCATTTATGACGCGGTGGAAGCAGGTTTTGACAAGGTTGTATTTATCATTCGCAAGGATATTGAGGCGGATTTTAAAGAAATCATTGGAAACAGAATTGGAAAGCAGGTAGAAGTAGATTATGTATTCCAGGATATCAATGACATACCGGAAGGCTTTACAGTGCCGGAAGGCAGAACAAAACCATGGGGAACCGGACAGGCAGTATTATGCTGCAAAGGCGTAGTGAAGGAACCATTTTTAGTCATCAATGCAGATGATTATTACGGAAAAGAAGCATTTGTAAAGATGCATGATTTTCTGTTAAATCATGAAGAGGATAAGAAAAGATTCCGCCTTGGAATGGCTGGATATATCCTGAAGAACACACTGAGTGATAACGGAACCGTTACCCGTGGTGTCTGTGTGGTAGATGAAAAGAGTGGCTATCTTGAAAAAATTTTAGAGACACACAGCATCTATGCCGATGAAAAAGGAAAAGTACATTGTGAAGAAGCTGATGTGGCAGAATGGATTCACCCGGATGTAAATGTATCTATGAACATGTGGGCTGGCTATCCGGATTTTATTGATTATCTGGAAGAGGGCTTCCGTGAGTTCTTGGCACATATTGAAGACAATCCGATGAAGAAAGAGTATCTGCTGCCAAATATTGTGGAATTGCTTTTGAATCAGGATAAGGCAACCGTAAAAGTTTATGAGACAGCAGACCGTTGGTTTGGAGTTACTTATTTAGAGGACAAACCATTTGTTGTGGATTCCATCCGCGGACTGATTAAAGACGGTGTCTATCCGGAAAATCTTTGGGCATAGAATTGGAGGATTGTAACATGAAAAAGAAGAGAATTGTGATTGCATTAGGACATGAAGCATTGGGAACAACACTTCCGGAACAGAAGAAAGCAACCAAGCTTACCGCAAAAGCAATCGGAGATTATATTAAGGATGACTGTCAGGTAGTTCTTTCCCACAGCAATGGACCTCAGGTGGGAATGATACATACTGCAATGGCTGAATTTGCAAGAATTTATCTGGAATATACTGCTACTCCGATGTCTGTCTGCTCTGCTATGAGCCAGGGCTATATCGGATACGATTTGCAGAATGCCATTCGTACCGAATTATTAAACCGTGGAATTTACAAACCGGTATCTACTGTTTTAACACAGGTAACCGTAGACCCATACGATGAAGCATTTTATCATCCAACCAAAATTATCGGCCGTGTCATGACAGAGGAAGAGGCAGAAGCTGAGGAGAAGAAAGGTAACCATACGGTAAAACAGGGTGAAGGATACCGCCGTATCGTAGCAGCTCCAAAGCCAATGGACATCGTAGAAATTGATGCCATCCGTGCACTTTCCGATGCAGACCAGGTAGTAATTGCCTGTGGTGGTGGCGGTATTCCTGTATTAGAGCAGGATAATAATCTAAAAGGTGCCAGCGCAGTTATTGAAAAAGACCTTGCAGCAGGAAGACTTGCAGAGCTTTTAGACGCTGATCAGCTTATTATCTTAACCAGTGTTGAGCATGTGTGTTTAAATTATGGCACAGCCAATGAACAGCCATTGGATGAGATGACAGTAGAAGAAGCAAAACAGTATATGGACGAGGGTCAGTTTGAAGAAGGAACCATGCTTCCGAAGATTCAGGCAGCAATCGATTACATCGGTAATTCTGCAGTCCGTTCCGTACTGATTGCCAACTTGGAGGAAGCATTAGATGGCGTCAGTGGATTAAAGGGAACTTTGATTCATAAGTAAGATGATATAAGGGAAATGTGAGGAAATCTATGAGAACATCAGAAAGAAGCACATTCCATAAGGGCAGCAGGCACTCGGCAGTTACCGTATGCCTGTTGCTTGTTATGTGTCTGGTATTTCTGACCGCTTGCGGGAAGGATAAAAAAGACGATACAGTTGCGAATGTGAATACCGAAGAAACATTAACAAATACAGAGGTACCAACAACAGAAAGTGTAATTGACACCGAAGAAGTTGTAGATACGGAAACAGAAACAGAGACGGAAACAGAGCATGTTCCGGCAGTATTGAATCCGGATACGGTAGTTTATGCAGAAGAGACTGTTTATACGACAACAAGAGTCAATGTGAGAGTAGAACCTTCTACCGATGCAGAGGTTTATAAGAAATTATCTGCGGGAAAAGAACTTACCCGCACTGCAAATGATGGAAGCTGGAGCCAGGTTTCATTGGATGAAGGAACTTATTATATAGCATCCGATTATCTGACCACAGAGAAGCCGCAGGAGCCGGTAGCATTGACTGGAAGTGCAGGAACCGGAATTACATCCGGAAGCGGCGGACATGTCATCTGCATTGACCCGGGACATCAGAGCAGAGGAGACAGTACACCGGAGCCGGTAGCACCGGGATCTTCTGAGACCAAGGCAAGAGTAACCGGAGGAACATCCGGTGTTGCAACCGGACAGACAGAGTATCAGCTTAATTTATCCGTCAGCTTAAAATTGCGGGATGAACTGGTAGCAAGAGGTTATACCGTAGTCATGACAAGAGAAACCAATGATGTGAATCTCAGTAACAGCGAGCGGGCAGCCATTGCAACCAATGCGGGAGCAGAAGCATTTGTCCGTATACATGCCAATGGATCTACCAACAGCGGAGCCAATGGAGCTATGACAATCTGCCAGACGGCGTCCAATCCGTATGTAGGAAGCTTTTACAGCCAGAGCCGTTCTCTTTCCCAGAATATACTGGATAGTCTGTGTGCACAGACCGGTGCAAAGAAGGAATATGTGTGGGAGACTGATACCATGAGTGGAATTAACTGGAGTACCGTACCGGTAACAATTGTAGAAATGGGATATATGACAAATCCCACCGAAGATTCCAATATGGCAACGGACTCTTATCAGACTCAGATTGCACAGGGAATCGCCAATGGGATTGATGCTTATTTTGCCGGTAATTAGGCAAGATAATTAATGACAGCAAAGAGAATGAGATCTTCTTTTGGAGAAGCATTTGCAATGCTGTGGGATTCACCACTTTTGCAGACGCAGGTGTCACCGGCTTCTAAAGCAACGATGGTTCCGTTATCGTCATAGGCTGCATGACCGGAGAGAATGGTGATGATTTCTTCTTCCCCTTCATGCATATGCTTTCCGAGAGAACAGCCCGGTCTTAAGATGAGTTTTGCAATCATCTTGGCTGGGCTTTCATAGTCTATAGGATTGACGGAACGGATAATCTCAACCGTGCCGGTTCCGCCTTTCATATTTTCGTTAAAAATATGTTTTAATTCAGATGCTCTATGATACATATATTACCTCCTGAATAGTTGTGCTATGCATTACAGTATAGTCAGTGAGCAGTCAAATGTAAATATGTATTGTGATAGAAAATTATTGTCAATAAGAATGAAAAAGAAATACAGGAGACCTTTATGAATTTATTATCAGCAGAGAATATAACCAAGACATTTACCGGAAGAAAGTTATTTTCCAATGCCTCCTTTTATTTGCAGGAAGGAGAGAAAGTCGGAATTGTGGGAATTAACGGAACCGGAAAATCCACTTTACTGAAAATGCTGGCAGGCTTAGAGGAACCGGATGCCGGAGAAATCACCAAGGCAAATCATGCGGTAATCCGCTATCTTCCGCAGATGCCGGAATTTGGAGAAGAAGAGACTGTTTTAGAAAGTGTACTGGTAACGGCACACCGGAAAAATCAGGCAGATGCTTCCGGGGAAGATTATCAGATGTGGAATTTAGAGAGCAAGGCAAAATCCATGCTCACAAGACTTGGCGTATATAATTTTGAAGAAAAGACGAAAAACTTATCCGGTGGAGAAAGAAAACGTCTGGCTCTTGTGGCAGTGCTTTTAACACCCTGCGATATTCTGCTGTTAGACGAGCCTACCAACCACCTGGATGCAGATATGGCAGAGTGGCTGGAAGGGTATTTAAAGGGCTTTAAGGGAACACTGATTATGGTAACCCATGACCGGTATTTTCTGGACAGCGTATGTAACCGTATTGCAGAAATTGATAAAGGCTCCATTTACAGTTATCAGGAAAATTATTCCGGTTATCTGAATCTGAAGCAGGAGCGTATGGATATGGCAGTTGCCGGGGAACGGAAACGGCAGTCCATCCTTCGCAAGGAGATCGCCTGGATGCAGCGGGGCGCAAGGGCAAGGTCTACCAAGCAGAAAGCCCATATCAAACGTTATGAGAATCTTAGAGACCAGTCGGGACCACAGTTTGATAAGCAGGTGGAATTAAGCTCGGTTTCCAGCCGTATGGGAAAGACGACGGTAGAGCTTCATCATATCAGTAAATCCTATGGAGAAAAAAAGCTGATTGAGGATTTTTCCTATATCTTTCTTAAGAATGACAGAGTCGGATTTGTGGGACATAATGGATGCGGTAAGACCACTTTGATGAAGATTATCGATGGCAGGGTAAAGCCGGATGCCGGAGAACTGGTTATCGGACAGACCATAAAGATAGGCTATTATTCCCAGGAGATTGAAAAGGATGCATCGGCGGGAGTTGCCTATATGGATCCGTCTTTAAAGGTTATTGAATATATCCGCAATACTGCAGAATATGTCCGGACAGAGGATGGACTGGTATCCGCATCAGCCATGTTGGAGCGTTTCTTATTCCCACCGGAAGAACAGTATGGCGTTATCGGAAAACTTTCCGGTGGAGAAAAGCGGAGACTGAATCTGCTTCGTGTATTGATGGAAGCACCGAATGTACTGATTTTGGACGAGCCGACCAATGATCTTGACATTACGACACTGGCAATTTTAGAGGATTATCTTGATAATTATGATGGAATCGTCATTACGGTATCCCATGACCGGTATTTCCTTGACCGTATCGCAAAGCGGATTTTTGCATTTGAACAGGGAAACATAAGACAGTATGAGGGCGGTTATACGGATTATCTTGCCAAGCGGCCGGAGGATGAGACAGCAGTGGGAAATGCAGGCACAGAGACTTCCGGGAAGAAAGCAGACCAGACGGAAAACGCAGATGCCACAGAGAATGCCGAAAAGAAGGATTCCAGGGCGACATGGAAGAGCGGCAGGAAGTTGAAATTTACCTGGCAGGAGCAGAAGGATTATGAGACCATCGAGGACGATATTGCGGCTTTGGAAGCAAAGTTAGAAGAGCTGGATGAGAAGATGGGAAGCTGTGCCAGTGATTTTGTGAAGCTAAATGAGCTGACCCAGGAGAAAATAAAAGTAGAAGATGAATTGGAACACAAGATGGAACGCTGGGAGTATTTAGAGGAACTGAATGCCAGAATAAAGGCTCAGGACAAGTAGGAGATAAGGCTATGGAGAAGGAAAAAAACAGTAAGAATATTATGGATTATGCGACGGTTACTCTTTTGGATGAGGAGAATGCCATTGAAATCATCGACCAGACAAAGCTACCTGGAACGATAGAACTGATCCGCTTAAAGAGTGCGCAGGAAATCTGGGATGCCATTTATTTATTGAAAGTTCGTGGTGCACCGGCAATTGGTGTGGCAGCAGGCTTTGGCATTTATCTTCTGGCAAAAGAAATTGAAACAGAGGATTATGAAGTCTTTTATGAAGCTTTTCAGAAACAGAAAGAATATTTGAATTCTTCTCGTCCTACTGCAGTCAATCTCTCCTGGGCATTAAACCGGATGGAGAAAGTCTGTATTGCAAATAAAAATAAGCCGGTTGCAGAGATAAAGGAATTGCTTCATAAAGAAGCCCTTGAGATTCAGGAAGAAGATATCCGGGTCTGCAAAAGTATCGGAGAACACGGGCTGACACTGGTGAAGCCGGGTGATGGCATTTTGACCCATTGCAATGCCGGACAGCTTGCCACCAGTAAATATGGGACTGCTACAGCACCGATTTATCTGGGGGAAGAAAGAGGTTATCATTTTCATGTATTTGCAGATGAGACAAGACCTCTTTTGCAGGGGGCGAGACTTACTTCTTTTGAACTGCATGCAGCAGGGGTGGATGTGACCCTGATTTGTGATAATATGTCTGGCACCGTCATGAAACAGGGACTGGTACAGGCAGTATTTGTAGGCTGCGACCGGGTGGCAGCCAATGGAGACACCGCAAATAAAATCGGAACCTCCGTTGTGGCAACGGTAGCAAAGCGGTATCATGTACCTTTTTATGTCTGTGCACCGACCTCTACCATTGACTTAAATACAGCAACCGGAGATGACATCTGCATTGAAGAGCGTCCGGCAGAGGAAGTGACGGAGATGTGGTATCAGGAGCGGATGGCACCGGAAGGCGTCAAAGTATACAATCCGGCATTTGATGTGACAGATCACGATTTAATAAGCGGAATTGTAACAGAGTATGGAATCGCAAGAGAGCCATATACGGAGAGCTTAAAAGAAATCCTTTCGAAGAGAAATGCATAAGGTATCAATTTTTGTGCAAACTGATATCTTGAAAAGTATCTATCAGTAAGGTATGATAGTAATAATGAGGTTTTAATAAAAATATGGGCGGTGTCGATTACGTACACCGCCTGTTTAGCGGAAAGAGGGAATAGAAATGGCAATAAAGTTTCAGAAAGAGCCAATGAATGCACATTCATCCATAAAGCATGTAATCGGCGTAGTCAGCGGTAAAGGTGGTGTTGGAAAATCCTTTGTCACAGCATCCATGGCAGCCGCTATGCGCAAGAAAGGTTATGAAGTGGGTATTATGGATGCCGACATTACCGGACCATCCATTCCAAAGATGTATGGAATTCATGGAAAAGCAGTCGGAGATGGAAAAGAGATTCTTCCGGCAGTGGCAGAAGATGGAACCAGGATTATGTCTGTAAATTTATTGGTTGATACAGAAGAAACACCGGTTGTATGGCGTGGACCAGTCGTTGCCGGCGTGGTAAAGCAGTTCTGGAGTGACGTGGTATGGGGTGACATTGATTACCTTTTTGTAGATATGCCACCGGGAACCGGAGATGTTCCACTGACTGTATTCCAGTCTCTTCCGGTAGAAGGAATCATTATCGTAACTTCTCCGCAGGAACTGGTTCAGATGATTGTAAAGAAAGCATATAATATGGCAGGGATGATGAATGTTCCTGTCCTTGGAATCGTTGAAAATTACAGCTATTTAAAATGTCCGGATTGTGGAAAAGAGATTTCCTTATTTGGAGAAAGCCATATTGATGAAATCGCAGCAGACCTTGATTTGTCCGTCCTTGGAAAGCTTCCATTGGATCCGGCATATGCAAAAGCTGCCGATGCAGGACAATTTTATACTATGGACAATCCATATATTGCCAAAGCAATTGAGGTGTTGGAACAAATTTAGATAATAACAGGTAATCTGCCATTTCGGTGGGTTACCTGTTTTATGCGGGAAAATATGTTTCCCGTAGTTAAAGCGGATGCAGCATAGCAACAGAAAAATGCATGAAAAGCACCGCAGACGTGGAAAATAAAATTCCACGGATATCACACATTATATTTTAAGGAGGAGCTTTCGTTATGAACGAACGAAAAGACGCAATTCGCGACGCACGGACACTTGGTGTTCCAAAGATGCTGTTGTTAGGACTTCAGCACATGTTCGCAATGTTTGGCGCAACCATTCTTGTGCCGATTTTGGTGAACAGCTATTTTGAGGGAGAAGGCCTTTCCGTACAGGTTACTTTAATCTGTGCCGGTCTTGGAACTTTATTCTTCCACCTTTGTACCAAATTAAAAGTACCTGCATTCTTAGGTTCATCTTTTGCATTTTTAGGAGGATTTTCTACGATTGCACAGTTGGATACCGGAGTCTTTGCAGACATGACCATGGGAGAGAAGCTTCCATATGCCTGTGGTGGTATTGTTGTCGCAGGAGCTTTATATCTGATTCTTGCACTTGTTATCAAAGTCGTAGGAGTAAAGAAAGTAATGCGTTTCCTGCCACCTGTTGTAACAGGACCAATCATCATCTGTATCGGCCTTTCCCTTGCACCATCTGCAGTAAACAATGCATCCACCAACTGGATTCTTGCACTGATTGCACTGGCAGTTATCATTATCTTTAACATCTGGGGAAAAGGAATGTTCCGCATTATCCCGATTCTTTTAGGTGTTGTCATTTCCTATGCAGCAGCACTGATTATGCAGGCAGCAGGACTGACTAATCCGGATGGAAGTGCTATCTTAAACTTTACCGAAGTAGCATCTGCAAGCTGGGTAGGACTTCCTCCATTCCAGTTATGCAAATTTAACCTGACTGCAATCTTGGTTATGGCACCAATCGCACTGGCAACTATGATGGAGCATATCGGAGATATGTCTGCAATTTCTGCAACTGTTGGTGAGAACTTCATCGAAGATCCGGGACTTCACAGAACCTTAATCGGTGACGGACTTGCAACCGCATTTGCAGGTATGGTTGGTGGTCCTGCAAATACTACATATGGTGAGAATACCGGTGTATTGGAATTAAGCCGTGTGCATGACCCTAGAGTGATCCGTATTGCAGCTGTATTTGCAGTTATCTTAAGCTTTATTCCGAAAATGGCTGAAATCATTGGCTCCATGCCATCTGCAATCATCGGTGGTGTCAGCTTCATGCTTTATGGTATGATTTCTGCAATCGGTGTCAGAAACGTAGTAGAAAATCACGTTGATTTTACCAAATCCCGTAACTTAATCATTGCAGCAGTAATCTTAGTCAGCGGACTTGGATTTTCCAATGGACTTACCTTTACCATTGCAGGAACCAGCATTACCTTAACCGGACTTGCAATCGCAGCTTTAGCTGGAATTATCTTAAATGCAATCTTACCTGGTAAAGATTATCATTTCGGAGATGATCCAAAGGCAGATGCCAACCGTGGACTTGACATGAATCCGATTCAGGAAGAAGATATTCAGTAAGTAATAAAAAGCAATTTATGTAGAAAGAAACAGGTCATATTCAGCTTGTGAGGGCTGGGATGACCTGTTTTGCGTTGCTTGGGAATGGCTGGAGTTTAGTTTTTTAATATTTCATTAAGTTGTTTCGAAATCAAAGGAAACACGGTATACTATAAGCAGCAGTAAAAGTGATGAAAACGTACGGAAAGAAGAGGAACATATCATGTTAGAACAGTTATTACATATAGATGGGCAGATTTTATTATGGATACAGGAGTATCTGCGATTCCCGGCATTGACTTCCGTGATGAAGGATATTACGAATCTTGGAAATGCTGGAATCTTATGGATTCTGATAACCATTGTGCTTTTGTTGGACAAGAAGACGAGAAACGTAGGCTATATGTCGGCACTGGCATTAATTGGTTCGTTAATTGTAGACAATATTTTACTTAAAAATCTGGTGGCAAGAACCAGACCCTATGAAGTGGTTGATGGATTGAAGCTTTTAATTGAAAAGCAGTCAGATTATTCTTTCCCATCGGGACATACCGGAAGTTCTTTCGCATCAGCAATTGTATTATGGAAAGAGCTTCCTAAAAAATATGGAGTAATGGCATTAATTGTAGCTGTTCTGATTGCATATTCACGGTTATATGTAGGGGTGCATTATCCATCGGATGTGTTGGCAGGAGTGGTGATTGGAACCGTACTGGCGTTAGTTTCGGTATGGCTGGTAAAAAAGATTCAGGGGCAGAAGAAACTTGTGAAGTAAGAGAAACATTTCTGAACTAGAGACAAAAAATAGAGAATGATAGGAAACAGAGAAGAGCCAGAAAACAGAAAGCAGACTCAAGGCAGGAGGAGAAGGATGGAATTACAGCAGGCGGTGGAATTATCAAAGCGGGTTCAAAATGAAATCAAAAAAAGCGTAAAAGGAAAAGATGATTGTATCCGGAAGGCATTCTGTGCAATTTTAGCAGGAGGACACATTTTAATTGAAGATGTACCGGGAGTGGGAAAGACAACGCTGGCACTGGCTTTTTCGAGGGCATTGTGCCTTGAAAATCACAGGGTACAGTTTACACCGGATGTGCTGCCGACGGATATTTTGGGATTTTCCATGTATGATAAGGAGCAGGGCGGCTTTTATTATCATCCGGGTGCAGTCATGTGCAATCTGTTTTTGGCGGATGAGATTAACCGGACTTCTCCAAAGACCCAGTCAGCCCTGTTAGAGGTTATGGAAGAGGGAAAAGTGACGGTAGATGGCATCAGTCATCCGGTTCCGAAACCATTTCTTGTAATGGCAACCCAGAATCCGAAGGGAAGTGCCGGGACACAGATGCTGCCGGAATCCCAGTTAGACCGTTTCATGATTTGTATGAGCATGGGATACCCGGATTTGAAAAGTGAGATTGAGATTGCCAAAGGAAAGAGCATCGGACAGAGCTATGAGAGCATAGAAGGTGTGATGACAGGGGCGCAGCTGCAGGCAATGAAAGAAACCGTAGAAAATATTTTTATACATGACAGAATTTATGAATATATGATGGCACTGATTCATGCCACCAGAAAAAATCCTTATATTGAGCTGGGCGTCAGTCCGCGTGGAATGGTGGCACTGACGAAAATGGTGCGTGCCAATGCATTTTTAAATGAGAGAGATTATGTGATTCCGGCTGATGTGGAGGATGTTTTTTATGATGTCACAAAGCATAGAATCGTATTAAATACCAAAGCACGGGTCACCGGGGTGTCCGGGGAAGCAGTTCTTGAAAAAATTATGGAAGATACCACAAAACCAACTTCATTTAAGGGAAAAGAGTAGCCTATGGCAGCAGGACTGATACTTGTACTTATTGTTGGTGCATTAGGATATCTTGGAACCATTTATACCAGCCCGGCATTGATACTTTTGTCGATTTGCTGCGGAGTAATGCTGTTTTTAGGCTATGGCTATATTTTATATATGATGCTTCGGGTAAAATGCCGGATTCAGATTCCGATTGTTATGGCAGAGCAGGAAGAAGGCGTTATGATCTGTGCGGTGACGGAAAACCGGAGCAGGCTGCCATTGCCGAAGGTGGTATACCGGATCGATTATCAGAACTCCTTTGGCAGGAAAAAGAGAAAGTTATCCATACAGACGGCAGCGGCTGCAAAGAGCAGCAGCCGGATGAGCGTGGAGGTAGCAGCAAAAAGCAGTGGAAATTATACATTCCGGCTGGTTCGGGTAAGATTTTATGGCCTGCTTGGAATCGGCTATCTGACCAGGTATGTGCGCTATGAGGAACGGCTTTCCATTATGCCAAAGATAACACCGGTAATGATAGAGGTGGGATTAGCTTCCCGGTATTTTCAGGGAGAAGCGGAAGTATATGATGATAAAACCGGAGGAGATGATGTATCGGAGGTATTTCAGATCCGTTCCTTTCAGCCGGGAGATAAAATCCAGAATATTCACTGGAAGTTATCAGCAAAAGAAGATGAGCTGATGGTTCGGGAAAACAGTCTGCCGATGGGCTGTCCGGTGGTGATTCTGCTTGACATCAGCGGAGGACAGAAAGAGACGGAGAAACAGAGAAACCGCTTTTTTGAAATGGTGATTTCGATTTCTTTCGGACTGGTGGAAAAACAGTGTCCTCATTATATCGCATGGTATGATGAAAAGGAACATGACCTCATCCGGGTAAGGGTAGATAAAGAAGAGAGGGTATATTATTTTATTCTGCTTTTGTATGGCGCAGTTCAGAGCCGGGAAAAGATGGATATTGCACTTTTATATCAGGAGAAATACCGGGGTGAGACAGCAGTTACAAAGATAGAAATGAACCTTGCAGGAAAACTTATTGTGGCAGGAACGGAAATAGAAGATTTCGCAAAAGCGGAGATTAGAGTATGAGAAAAAAGAAGAAAACTTATGCATCGGTTATGAAAAAGACTGGAAACATACGGTATTCGCAGAAAGGACGGCGGGCAGGAAAAATTGCATTGCCGCCGCAGGTCATGCGTGTGGGAATGCAGAGCCTGCTGGCTGTGCTTTGGGAGCTTTCCATGTTCTTTATATTTGGAGACATCTTTCTGACTAACCGGTTTGGAAAGCCTGCATTGATATGGGTTTCTGTTTCTGCGGCAGCATTGACGGTTTCTTTTTCCTATTTTAAGAAGGCGGACAAGTGGCTGCTGCCCATGGGAGAACTGCTGGTGGGACTGGTGCTTAGCAGGAAGGAACTTTATCCCGGGCTGGCAGGACTGATCCGGCTGGTAGTGCAGAAAATCAATATGTACTATAATGTGCAGATTGTATCCGGATTTGAACGGTATCTTGATTTAAATCCGGTGGTAGCAGTAACAGCATGGCTGTTAGTTATCTTGTCTATTCTGCAGATTTATTTTCTGGTGGTAAGAAAACGGCTGGCTGGAGTGTTGATTCCACCGCTACTTCTTATAATGCTGGATTTTGCGGTGGGCTATGCACCATCAAAGCGGGCATTGATTTGTTTCTCACTGGCTGCGGCAGGAAGCTTTGGTTACCGGGCTGCCGGCCGGGTGGAATTAAAGCAGTTGGAATATCTAAGGCAGAAAGCAGTATGCCTTTTTCTGGTGGTGGCGGTAGTTGTTTCTTCGCTGGTATTTAGAGTGGCAGAACCGAAAGCCAAAGAAATGGTGGCAAGAAGAAGTGAAATTGAAAAAGCTGCGCAGGATATGGCAACAGAAGTGGCAATGACAGCTACCAATCTTTTGGCAGAAATTCCTTTTGGTAAAGATATTTTCTCCTTCCATCAGCCGGGACGGGTCAGCAATATGGCACCGGAATTTGAGGACAAGCCGGTTATGGAAGTGACTGCTTATCAGATACCGGATGATACGGTATATTTAAGAGGTTATGTAGGCGATTATTACAAAAATGGAAGCTGGAAGACTTATGATTCCAGTGATTTTGTATCTGCCATGCAGGAAGTGGACAGCAGCCTTAAGGAACAGACTGCGGGACAGCAGGTACAGAATATTCTGGCATATACCCAGAGCTATTATACCTATTACTGGGATACCATTTACCGGGTGCAGTATTTTGATGAGAAAGACCCCTATGCATACCTGCCATACTATACGTTGGCAAGCTATTATCAGGATGAACGACAGCCCGCCGGAGTTCTTATGGATGGAGACCGTACTGTGCTCCGGAATGGCAATGACGTTCTGGAAGTAGACGGAACCATAAGAAACAGCATGTCACATCTTTATATGAATGCTTTGTTTACTGCAGATTTGGCAGATGGTGCTTATGTGAACCGGAATGAGACACTGAGCGAATCGGAAGTAAATGAAATTATAGAGAATATGAATAGCTGGCAGTATGATTTGGCTGGGTTTAACAGTAAATTACCGGAAGACGAATGGGCATTTATAAAGAAATATAATAAGTATACGGAAAAGTATACATATGTGCCGGAAAATCTCACAAGAATCCGGGAACTGGGAAATCAGTTGGAAGCGGAGTATGAAAGAGATTATTCGGATTTTGTAGATAACCGATTTACTGTGAATGGTACTTATTATGATAATATTTATAACTTTAAGGAAATCTATGCAGTCTATCTGGTGAAACGGGAACTGGCGAAGTGTAACTATAATCTGGAATTGGACAATGTGCCATGGGGACAGGATGTAACAGAACATTTTCTGTTTGATACGAAGGAAGGCTTCTGCCAGCATTTTGCCAGTGCGGGAACACTGCTTCTGCGGCAGATGGGAATTAAGGCACGGTATGTCAGCGGCTATGCTGTAAGTACATCGAAGTTTAAGAAGGACAGTGATGGTAATTATACGGCAGAGGTTCTTGATAATCAGGCACATGCCTGGACGGAAATCTATATAGACAGTGTTGGCTGGGTGCCGGTGGAAATGACGCCGGGAAATAAAACCGGCATTGACCGTCTGGAGATTCAGCAGGAAAGTGACAGCATTACCATCCGGATGAATGATGGCAGAACAGCAGACCTAATTACGCTGGAGCGAAGTGATTATCAGGACAGTTCCAAAGATGACAGTCAGTCGGATTTATCCGGCAGCGGAATGCAAAATACGGAAAATCAGAATACAAAAAATCAAAACACAGAAAGTCAGGATACAGAAAACCCAGATACAGAAAACCCGGATACGGAAAATCAGGGCACGGAAAACCGGAATACAGAAAATTCCATGCAGGATGGCAATAAGGCAGGAAAACAGAATCAAAAGGGAAGCCGTTTAAAGGTCATTTTGATTGCTGTGGTAATCATCATTCTGCTTCTTGCAGCAGGTATCTGGTATTACTTAAGAGAGATAGAAGGAAATCGGAAGAAGGGAACACATAGTTACAAGCGTATCATCCGTTGGAATTCGAACCAGATTTATCGCATTTTACGGCGGAAGGGCATTGTAAATGCTAAAGTACAATCCGACCGGACATTCCGGGAACAGCTTTTAAATTATGGGGGCTGGAGCATGGAAGAAAAGGAGCGTTATCTTCAGATTCTTGAAGTGGCAGCGTATAGCCATAAGAAACTTACCAGAGAGGATGTGCAGTTTGTACAGAAGCTTTACCGGAAACTGAAAGAATAAAAAGAGAAGCTTTGCAAAAAAACAACAGCCGCGCCAGTGTATACACTGATACGGCTGTTGCGATGGCATTATACGGTTTCCGGTTCGTCGTAATCAACGCCAAAGGTTTCTACGGTAACGGTTTTCATTCGCTGGTCTTCCATTGGACGGTCGCTGTAGTCGGTTGCAACTTCTGCGATTTTATTTACCACATCCATGCCTTCAATGATTTTACCGAAAGCAGCGTAAGCACCATCTAAGTGTGGAGCATCCTTATGCATGATAAAGAACTGGGAGCCGGCAGAGTTTGGCATCATGGAACGTGCCATGGAAAGAACGCCTGCAGAATGCTTTAAGTCATTGGCAAAGCCGTTCTGTGCAAATTCACCCTTGATACCATATCCTGGACCGCCCATTCCGGTTCCTTCCGGGTCACCACCCTGAATCATAAAACCGTTGATGACACGATGGAAGATAAGTCCATCATAAAATCCCTTGTTGACAAGGCTGATAAAGTTATTTACTGTGTTAGGAGCAACCTGCGGATATAATTCCGCTTTCATAATATCTCCGTTTTCCATTTCAAATGTAATAATAGGATTCTGAGCCATTGTAAGATACCTCATTTCTGTTCATTGAATTCATCCTGCATAACAGAATGTAGTTCTACTATAGCGGAAAAAGGCTTTTTTGTAAAGAAAGAGAGAAGGAAATATGTGTCACTGGAATACTGTAAACTGGAACTGTATCATACGAAAAGAAACATTAGAAGAAAAACTTTCTGAAGAAGAGAAACATGCATTAAGCCGCCTGCAAAAAGAACTGTCAGAGCAGAAAAAAGTGGAACTTCTTTTTACAGATGCTGATTTGGAAAAAGATATCGCATTTTTCCTGAGTGGACATCATGTAAAGCCGGAGGAATGTATGCTGCTTGCAACAGAACCGGAAGAAGTGGCATGGGCGAAAAAGGATGCAGATTCTGACTCAGACTCAGACCAGCTTACCATCATTGGCTATGAAGTACCGGATTTTTCAAAACAGATGCCTTTAAGCAATGTGGATATGCTGCTTCTTGGACTGGAAGAAGTGGATACAGAATTTTTACTTCGGACATTTCAGCGGAAACACCATCTGCCGTGGCGGATATTAGAGACAAAGCGGTGCTATCTGAGGGAGATTACGTTAGATGACATGGACGATTTATTTGATTTATATAATAAGAAGGGAATCACCGATTATATCGAGCCCCTTTACGAAAGACAGGAAGAGGAGGAGTACCAGAGAGCATATATTGAAAATATGTATGGCTACTATGGATATGGCATGTGGCTGGCAAAGGAAAGAGGTACCCACCGGCTGATTGGAAGAGCCGGAATCGACTATCGCATGCTGGGAGAAGAAGAAATTATTGAGATGGGTTATGTCATTGCACCGGAATACCAGAGGCAGGGTTATGCATATGAGGTCTGTCAGGCAATCATGGCATGGGTAAAAAATAATCTTGATTTTCGAAGAATTGACTGTCTGGTGGAGCCGGGGAATGAAGCATCGTTGGGACTGCTTCATAAACTTGGCTTTCAGGAAACAGAGAAGATAAATCAGGATGGAAAAATATTCCGGCATTTTCGGTATTTTTATCCGTGATTGGAAAGTTAAGCGGCAGGAGACATTTTTATACATAATATAAATCTTTTTTTCATATATAGTACAAAGCGAAACTGTATCCGGAACATGATATAAAAAATAAGTTACGGATGCAGGCGCAAGGTACGAAGATGGATGGAGGATATATGGGAAAAGAGAAGGTGGCAGGAAAAGGAAATCTTTTTACGACAATGGGCAAAGTGTTGCTGGTCATGTATATTCTGACGGGAATACTGCTTTTTATTCTGGCGGCAGTCTTATATAAAATGGAATTAAGCGAAGCTGCGGTAAATATCAGCATTATCATAAGCTATATTGTAGTGGGATTTGTCGGCGGCTTCATCATTGGAAAGATTAAGAAGAGCCGGAAATATCTGTGGGGAGCCGTGATGGGGCTATTATATTTTGCAGTGCTGCTCATTGTGTCCCTGATATTGAAAAAGGGACTGGATTCCGGAATGCAGCACATCCTTACAACACTGATTTTATGCACTGCTTCGGGAACTGTGGGCGGAATGCTCAGTTAAAAAAAGTGCTTTTCTTATGAAAGACTATGTGTTATACTAACTAGAGGTATTTTTTCGAAAGGAGATAACGAGATGAAACATATTAAGACCTTGAATACAAGAAAGTTACAGAATACAGTAAAGAAGGGCGGATGCGGCGAGTGCCAGACATCTTGTCAGTCAGCATGCAAGACTTCCTGTACTGTAGGAAACCAGACTTGCGAGCATTGCAAATAATTACCAGAAGTTCAGATTGAGAACGAACGAAACGACCGTACGCCTGCGCGGACGGTCGTTATAATGTTGTAAGAAAGTGAGGAAATATTGTAGTGGTTCACCAGTATAAAAACAACGGCTATAATATTGTCCTGGATGTAAACAGCGGCGCCATCCATATTGTGGATGACTTAACCTATGATGTCATTGCATTGTGGGAAGAGACAAGCCGTGAAGAAATCATACAGAGACTGAATAAGACCTATGATGAGGCGGAGATAAAAGAAGCAATTGAAGAGATAGAGGAATTGCAGAAGAACGGAGATTTGTTCACACCGGATGATTATGAAGAATACATCGGTGATGTAACAAAGCGTCCTACTGTAGTAAAAGCACTGTGTCTGCATATTGCCCATGATTGTAACCTTGCCTGCAGATATTGTTTTGCAGAAGAGGGAGAATATCACGGCAGACGTGCGTTAATGTCCTATGAAGTAGGAAAGGCTGCATTGGATTTCCTGATTGCCAATTCCGGCAACCGCCGGAACTTAGAGGTGGATTTCTTCGGTGGAGAACCTACCTTAAACTTCCAGGTGGTAAAAGATTTAGTAGCATATGGAAGAGAGCAGGAAAAAATACATAATAAGAATTTCCGGTTTACACTGACCACAAATGGCGTTCTTTTAAATGATGATATTATGGAGTTCGCTAATAAAGAGATGGACAATGTTGTATTAAGTATTGACGGAAGAAAAGAAGTCAATGATTATATGCGTCCGTTCCGTGGTGGTCAGGGAAGCTATGATGTGATTGTTCCGAAATTCCAGAAATTTGCAGACAGCAGAAATCAGGAACGCTACTACGTGCGCGGAACCTATACCCATCATAATTTAGATTTTTCCAAGGATGTACTGCATCTGGCAGACCTTGGGTTTAAGCAGATTTCCGTAGAGCCGGTTGTGGCACAGGAGACAGATGATTATGCCATCCGTGAGGAAGACCTGCCACAGCTTTTTGCAGAATATGATGCACTGGCAAAAGAGATGGTAAAACGGAAAAAAGAAGGAAAAGCATTCAACTTCTTCCATTTTATGATTGATTTGGAGGGTGGTCCTTGTGTTGCCAAGAGACTTTCCGGATGTGGTTCCGGAACCGAGTATCTGGCAGTAACACCTTGGGGAGACTTATATCCATGTCATCAGTTTGTTGGAAATGAAGATTTCCTGATGGGAAATGTTTTTGAAGGCTTAAAACGTACCGATATCCGGGATTCCTTTAAGAGCTGTAATGTTTATTCCAAGGAAAAATGCAGAGAGTGTTTTGCAAGATTCTACTGTAGCGGTGGATGTGCAGCGAACTCTTATAATTTCCATGGTGATATTCATAATACCTATGACATTGGTTGTGCATTACAGAAGAAACGTGTGGAATGCGCAATTATGATAAAAGCCGCAGAGGCGGAAATTTAAGTCAGGAGAAAGGAAGAAGAAAATGAAGAAAAGTAAGGGCGTAGCCATATTACTTGCAGTTCTCTTGGTTTTAGCAGGACTGTCGTATTATGCGTCTATCATCTTATCTTCAACCGGAAAAGGTGAAGATAAGAACATTAAGCTTGGATTAGACCTGGCAGGTGGTGTCAGCATCACATATCAGGTAGAATCTGAGAATCCGACTTCCGAGCAGATGAAGGATACTATTTACAAGCTTCAGAAGCGTGTGGAAGGCTACAGTACAGAAGCATCTGTATATCAGGAAGGTGATGACCGTATCACCGTTGAAATTCCAGGAGTAAAGGATGCCAACAAGATTTTGGACGAACTTGGAAAACCGGGTTCCTTAGAGTTCCGGGATCCGGACGGAAATGTTTACATGACCGGTAATGATGTAAAGGATGCACAGGCTGCAACACAGCAGGACAACCTTGGCAACAAGCAGTATGTGGTCCAGCTTACACTTACGGATGAAGGCGCACAGAAATTTGCAGATGCAACCACTGCCAATGTTGGAAAGGTCTGCCCAATTGTATATGATGATGAGGCAATCAGTACTCCTCGTGTAAAAGAAGCAATTACCGGCGGAAGCGCAGTAATCGATGGAATGAGTTCCTATGAAGAAGCAGAGACTTTAGCTTCTAACATCCGTATCGGTTCTCTTTCCTTAGAGTTATCTGAGTTACAGTCCCAGATAGTAGCAGCACAGCTTGGTACAGAAGCAATTTCAACGGCATTAAAGGCAGCAGCAATCGGTCTTGCCCTGATTGCGGTATTCATGATTGCTTACTACTGGATTTCCGGTGTGGCAGCAACCATAGCACTTGGAATTTATACTACAATGGTAGTTGCAGTTATTTATCTTTTTGAAATTACACTTACCCTTCCGGGTATCGCAGGTATCATCCTTTCCATTGGTATGGCGGTAGATGCAAATGTTATTATCTTCGCCCGTATCAGGGAAGAAATTGCATCCGGCAAGACTGTATCGACAGCGATTAAGACCGGATTCCAGAAAGCGTTATCTGCAATTTTAGACGGGAATATCACCACCCTGATTGCTGCAGCAGTGCTGGCATTTAAGGGAAGCGGTTTCGTAAAAGGATTTGCTTATACACTGGCAATCGGTATCGTTTTATCTATGTTTACCGCATTAGTTGTAACAAGACTGGTATTACATGGACTGTATGTAATTGGTTTCCGTGATGCAAAATTCTATGGAAGACAGAAAGACCGCCGTCCAATGCATTTTATGGCAAAACGCCACGTATTCTTTATTGTTTCGGCAGTAATTATCATTGCCGGATTTGTGGGAATGGGCGTAAACAAAGCCAATGGCAAGGGCGCATTGAACTTAAGCCTTGAATTTGTCGGTGGTACATCTACAACCGTAGATATGGGTAAAGATTATACTCTTGCAGAATTAGATTCTGAAGTAATTCCTCTGATTGAGGATGTGACTGGAGATTCCAGTGTACAGGCTCAGAAGGTAGAAGGAAGTACACAGGTTGTATTTAAGACCAGAAGCCTTGATTTGGACGAAAGAGAGCAGTTAAATACTACATTAGAAGAAAATCTTGGTGTAGATACTTCAACTGTTTCCTCTACTAATATCAGTTCCACTATCAGTGGTGAAATGACAAAAGATGCAGTCTGGGCAGTAGTAATTGCAACAATCTGTATGCTGGTTTATATCTGGTTCCGGTTTAAAGACATTCGTTTTGCAACCTCTGCTATTTTAGCACTGATTCATGATGTACTGGTTATTTTAACCTGTTACTCTCTGCTGCGGCTGTCTGTAGGAAGCACATTTATTGCAGTAATGCTGACAATCATCGGATATTCCATCAATGATACCATCGTTATCTTTGACCGAATCCGTGAGAATATGCATCTGGTAAGAAATGTGGATAAGGAAAGCTTAACCGAAATAGCTGACCGCTCCATTTCCCAGACAATTTCACGAAGCTTAAATACTTCAATTACAACCTTTGTAATGGTATTCCTGCTTTATATCCTTGGAGTTGCATCCATTAAAGATTTCTCACTTCCTCTTATGGTAGGTATTGTGAGCGGAACTTATTCTTCTATCTGTATTGCAACAGAGCTGTGGTTTGTATTCAAAACACGCTTTGCAAAGAAGAATGCATAAGTAACAGAAATGATTTCCCCTCTTCTGATTTGGAAGAGGGGATTTTTACATTTATGTGCAGTTTAAAGATTAGTATCTGGTGATTGCGATGGGAGAAGAGAGTTTTGGAATAAAATGTTTTGTGGAATTCGATGTATATTTGATTTTTTGGGATGTGAAATACCAACTGTTCTTAGTGGTCCATTTTTCTTGATTATAAACTGTCTTTTCACTTGCTTTGACAGAATAGTAGTACCGTCCGTCAAGAGCGGATGCCACATAAAGCCTGCAAGGGGCACTGGAAATTTCGGCATAATTCTATTTTCATCTGGCAACCGGCACAAATTCACATCCATGTTCAGTTGTGCCTCGCTGGTACATCCATGTACCAGCGTTGCCTGTTGCCAGACGAAATTCCCAGTGCCCCTAACAGCCCTTATCAGGCATCTGTGCTTCGGCGAACCGTGCCGATATTCTGACAAACATTGGAAAGACTGTTTTAATAGCAAAAAGAAAGACACGCATTTTAGAACTGTGGTATTTCGTAGCGAAAGATAATCCCCTGTGAATCCGTGATATTATTGGGGCAATTATCTTTCTGTCCCGCTTCGCAATCGCCTAACCATATGCATGAGAATAACTCATGATTTTTCTTGCAGTGTATCACAGGAAACGAAGAAAAACAAGCCGGGGCGAGGTTGAAAGAAGAGCCTTAATTTGCTATACTAAAGCGGATGAAAGCGAGGCAATTATGAAGAAAATAAAATATATGGCAGTTGTACTTGCCACAGGACTACTGATGGCCGGCTGTGAGGAGGATGAGACACAGAATAATAAAGATGCATATCGGCAGATAGGCATCAACTGTATGCAGGAGGGTGACTATGAGGGCGCCATTGATGCATTTCAGAATGCACTGGACCAGTCGCTGGCAGTTGTGGGAGAAGAAGAAATAGATACCTGTTATTATAAAGCAGCAGCACAGTATGCCGCAGGAAAGAAAGAGGATGCCATTGAGACCTATCAGGCATTAATCAATTATGACAAGAAAAATGCCCAGGCATATTTCCTGTTAGGAGAACTGTACCGGAAAGAAAATGACATGGATAAAGCAAAAGAAAATTTTAATCTGGCAGCACAGTATGCCGGCAGTGACTATGAAATGTATATTGCTTTGTACCAGGAGTGTTATGCCGCAGGAATGCAGACCGAAGGTCAGGAGTATCTGAAAAAAGGTATTGAAGCAGGTGGTAAATCAGCGGAGGACTATGCCCAGAGAGGCAGAATTTATCTATTACTGGGAGATTATGATAATGCGGAAACAGAACTTACGACAGCTATTAATAAAAAGAGCACGGAAGCTTCTTTGTATATGGCACAGCTCTATGAAGTGAAAGGCGAAGATGAGAAGGCAGCCGGATTATATAAAGAATATATCGATGAAAATCAGGATAATCCGACAGCATTGATCTGTCTGGGAGGAATGGAATTAGAAAAAGGTAATTATGACAGTGCAATAAACTATCTTAAGATGGCACTGGATTTAGATGCAGGCTCACAGAAGCAGGAGGCGCAGCGTAATCTGATACTGGCATATGAACAGAGCGGAGATTTCACATCTGCAAAAAGCGAGATGGAGGATTATACAAAGAATTATCCGAATGACGAAGAAGCTGCCCGGGAATACTTGTTTTTGATGACACGTTAAGCAAAAAGGGCAAAATGTATGGGACAGGAAAACGAGGGAAAAAGGCAGAGAGGAACAATACGAAAATGAGCGAAACCTATGAGATTATCGTGCTGGATTTAGATGGCACCTTAACCAATTCAAAGAAAGTCATTACACCAAAGACGAAAGACGCACTGATGCGGATTCAAAAGGAAGGGAAAAAAGTAGTGCTGGCATCCGGCCGTCCTACCGGGGGCATCGTAAAGCTGGCAGACGAACTGGATTTGAAGAGCTATGGCGGATTTGTACTGGCATTTAATGGTGGAAAGATTATTAATTATGAGACCGGAGAGATTGTATACAATAAGACAATACCGGTAGAACTGGTGCCGGCAGTGTATGAGCAGGCATGCAGACTGGGTGTAGGCGTGCTTACTTATAAAGGAAATACCATCATCCATGGAAACGGAGTGAATGAATATAGCCGTAACGAGGGAAAAATTAACGGAATGCCGATAAAAGAGGTAGATAATTTCGCAGAATATGTAGATTATCCGGTAAATAAATTCCTGATGACAGGAGAACCGGAAAAGATTGCAAAAGCACAGGATGTGATGCGGCAGACCTTTGGAGAACAATTAAACATTTTTCGCTCAGAACCGTTTTTCTTAGAAATTGTTCCACCATCCATTGATAAGGCATATTCTCTTGGAAAACTGTTAGAATATCTGGGAGAAAAGAAGGAGCAGATGATCTGCTGTGGAGATGGCTTTAATGACAAGTCTATGATTGCATTTGCCGGGCTTGGTGTGGCAATGGCAAACGCACAGCCGGAGGTAAAAGAGGTCGCAGATTATATTACCACTTCCAATGATGAAGACGGAGTGGCGCTTGTAATAGATAGATTCATGTAAGGAAGGCGTATGGCATGCAGAAAATAACAGAACTATTGTCAAAGGGAAAATCACCATATCATGTAACAGAATGGACAGGAAAGCAGTTACAGGAGGCAGGGTATGAAGAATTAAAGCTGCAGGAATCCTGGCAGCTTCATGCAGGCGGTAAATACTATGTAAGACCGTATTCCGGTATGGTAGCAGCATTCTCTGTTCCGGAACAGCTGGACAGAAAGACGGCACTCCGCCTGATGCTGGCCCATACAGATTTTCCATGTTTTAAAATAAAACCGAATCCTGAAGTGAAGACGAAGGATTACAGGCAGTTAAATGTGGAGCCATATGGCGGTATGCTCAAAAATACATGGTTTGACCGTCCACTTGGAATTTATGGGAAAGTGGTATTAGAATCGGAACATCCATTTGCACCGGAAGTAAAGCTTTTCGGAAGTGAGGAACCGGCAGCAGTGATTCCGTCATTAGCACCACACCTGAACCGTGAGGCAGGCGGAAAACAGGAATATGATATGCAAAGAGAACTGCTTCCACTGCTTGGAATAGAGCAGGACGGAGACGTTACAGAGAATTTTTTCACGGATTACTTAAAAGAACAGCTTGGGGCAGAGGCAAATGAGGTTTTAAGCTATGATTTATTCCTTACCAATATGGATGAACCGGAATTAATAGGAAGTGATAAGAAGCTTCTTTCTTCTCCGAGAATCGATAATCTGGCATCGGTAGCAGCAATTGTGGAGACAATGTGTGAAAAAACGACCGGAGATTCACTGGTTGTGGCAGGATTATTTGATAATGAGGAAATCGGCAGCCGCTCCAAGCAGGGAGCAGACAGCAGTCTTCTTAAGGATATCATAATGAAGATTGGTGCAGCCTTTGGAATGGCAGAAACAGAGGTAAATGATATGCTCCGGGGAGGCTTTCTCTTGTCTATAGACGGAGCTCATGCCGTACACCCGAATTACACAAATAAATCAGATATTACGAATGATGTGATATTGGGAAAAGGAATTACCGTAAAGACTTCTGCCAGCCAGCGGTATCTTTCTGACAGTGAGGCAACAGCGGTGGTGATGCTGCTTTGTAAAAAGACAGATATTCCATATCAGGTGCAGGTAAACCGTTCCGGTATGCCGGGTGGACAGACCCTTGGACCGATTGCGGTTTCCTATCTGCCAATGCAGGGAGCGGATATTGGAATTCCGATGCTTGCCATGCATTCTGCAAGAGAACTGGCAGATATGAGAGATTATCAGGCATTGGTAATGTTTTTGAAAATATTTTCTGCATAAAGAAATTGCAAAAAAAGTTGAATTTTTTGGAAAAATATCACAAAATGTCGTTGACAATCGGTAAGATTCAGTACAAAATTAGTAGTATAGCGTAATGCACAGAAAGTGCATTGATTGGAGGAAATATATGGCATTGGGAAAGAATAAAAAAATTATAAATCTGGTTCAGTCAATCAGTGAGATGAAAGAAGAGAATTATGCTGCAGGTTCACCGGAACTGCAGAATATGTATGAACGCATGAGCGCTGGCAGACGTCAGCTTGCACAGGTATATGGGGAAGATATGCAGGCAGTTATGACAATGAGTGCCTTAGGCCTGAAAGTTGGACATGATACCGTAAAGATGACAACGACAGCAGAGGATGTCAATACAGCAACAAAGGCAATCCATGATGCAGCAGCAGAAACATCCAGTATTGCAGAGGAAGTAAGAAATGCCCATGAGGGTCTGACCAATACAATTGTTGATGTATCAGAGAAAACTACTGATATTTATAAGAAGATAGAGAATGGCCAGGAAGAACTGACAGCTATCCGGGATTTATCCAAAGATGCAATCTCAGAATCCACAGAAATGAAGAAGAATATGGATGCATTGATGGATGTTATCAATCATATGAATGAAGTCATTGAAGGTATCAATGCAATTTCCGAACAGACCAACCTGCTGGCATTGAACGCATCAATCGAGGCAGCAAGAGCAGGAGAAGCAGGAAAGGGATTTGCCGTTGTAGCGGAAGAAATCCGTCAGCTGGCAGAGGGAACCAAACAGTTAACCGGAAATATGGGTGAATTCGTAGAAGGAATCCGCGATGCTTCTGAGAAGAGTTCTAAGAGTGTGGATGTTGCAATTACATCTCTTGACAATATTGATCAGAAGATTAATGCTGTATGGAATATTAATGACGAGAACAAGAAAAATGTTGGAACCATCAGCGAATCGATTGGTTCCCTTGCTGGTATCAGTGAAGAAATCAGCAGCTCCATGAATGTGCTGGAAACCCAGGTGTCCTGTATTGAAGACCAGTGCGGTAATCTCAGCAATGATGCAGAATTGCTGACCGTTATAAATGGAAATTTAAAAGGTTCGGTAGAACCATTAACCCAGGTTGAAACGGGTATGGATAATGTGGCGAAGGTTATAGGAGAAATGAGCCGTGATGCATTTTACCGTATGGATAATGCAGTTTTTGATGCTTATGTACAAAAAGCAATGGAAGCACATAGGGCATGGCTTGAGACTTTACATACCATGGTAACTGAGAAGAATGTCCTTACGTTACAATTTGATGATACAAAATGCGGCTTTGGTCATTTTTACTATTCCATGCATCCGGAAAATCCGGCAATTGCACCGGTCTGGAATGCACTGGCAGAGAAACACAGAAGATTCCATGGATATGGAAAAGAAGTGCAGCAGGCACTGTTTGATGAGAACGCGGAAAAAGCAGAAGAAATTTATCTGGAAGCAGAGAAATGCTCAAATGAATTACAGAATGATTTTGCTGCAATTTTAAATATTTCTGCAGGATTATCCCAGAACGGACAGAGTGTGTTTGCATAAACAGAAAGTAAGAAAAGGATATTTTATGCCTGAATTTTTTGAAAACAATGAAATGGAAGAAAGAGTCATCCTGGTTGGCGTAAGCAGCCAGGATGGCGATGATACAGAAGACTCCCTGGATGAATTGGAGGAGCTGGTGAAGACTGCCGGAGCAGTAACGGTGGGCAGGGTAATCCAGAACCGTCAGACAATACATCCGGGGCTTTATATTGGTAGCGGAAAAGTAGAAGAGCTGCTGGATGAAATTGCATGGACCAATGCAACAGGAATTGTCTGCGATGACGAACTAAGCCCGGCACAGCTTCGGAATCTTTCAGATACCCTGAACGTAAAAGTGATGGACAGAACCTTAATTATCCTTGATATTTTTGCTGCCAGAGCATCTACCAGTGAAGGAAAGATACAGGTGGAACTGGCACAGCTTCGTTACCGCATGAGTCGTCTTTCCGGCATAGGAAAGAGTATGTCAAGGCTGGGAGGAGGAATTGGAACGAGAGGTCCGGGAGAGAAAAAGTTAGAGGTAGACCGTCGTCTGATTGCATCAAGAATCAGCCAGCTCAAACGGGAGTTAGAGGAAGTGAAACGGCACCGGGAAGTGAATCGTGTGGCAAGACAGCGGAATCATGTTCCGGTGGCAGCGATTGTAGGGTATACCAATGCCGGTAAATCAACCCTTTTAAATGCTCTGACCGGAGCTGGAATTCTTGCAGAGGATAAACTTTTTGCAACCTTAGACCCGACTACCAGAATGTTAGAACTTCCGGGAAGCCAGAAGCTTTTGCTTACGGATACGGTAGGGTTTATCCGAAAACTGCCGCATCATCTGATTGATGCCTTCCGTAGTACTTTAGAGGAAGCTAAGTATGCAGATTTTATCATTCATGTGGTGGATGCATCCAATCCACAGGCTGCCAAGCAGATGCATATTGTATATGAGACATTGCACCAGTTAGAGGTTACAGATAAAAAGATATTGACATTGTTTAATAAGCAGGATGCTATTACAGACCGGGAACCATTGCGGGATGGCAGGGCAGATATTACTTTACGGGTATCTGCAGCAAGAGGTGATGGACTAGAAGAACTGAAAGACTGCCTCGCCCGGATACTACGGGAGAACAAACGATATCTTGAGACAGTGCTGCCATATGACAAGGGTGGATTGCTGCAGCAGATAAGAGAAACAGGAGAATTAATAGCAGAAGAATATCTGCCGGAGGGAATCCGTATAGAAGCATATGTACCTCCGGAGCTATTTGAGAAAATACATGCATGAGCAGATTGCCCCAGAACTGCTTGTATGCTAAAATAGGAGCAACAGGAGGTATTCCACATGACAATCTTAATAAAAGGTGGCCGCATTTTAGATCCGGCTACGAAAACAGATGATGTAATGGACCTTTTCATAGAAGATGGAGTCATTACCAAAAGAGGAAAAAATATCAAGAAAAAGGCAGAGAAGACTATCGATGCCAAAGGACTGTATGTAATGCCGGGACTCGTTGATATGCATGTGCATTTGCGGGATCCAGGATTTACTCATAAGGGTGATGTTGAAACAGAAACCCGTTCCGCAGCAAGAGGCGGATATACCACGGTACTTGCAATGCCAAATACCAAGCCGGTGGTAGATAATGCTGATGTGGTACGTTATGTACATCATAAGGCAGAAAGTGTCGGACTGGTGCATGTATTACAGGTTGGTGCTGTAACAAAAGGACAGCAGGGAGAGGAATTAGCTGACATCAAAGAGATGGTGGAGGCAGGAAGCCCTGCAATCAGTGAAGATGGCAAATCAGTCATGAATTCACTTCTTGCAAGAGATGCCATGCTGGTAGCAAGAGACTGTAACATTCCGGTACTGTCACATTGCGAAGATAAGAATCTGGTTGGCTCCGGCGTGGTCAACGAGGATGAGAATGCAAAACGGTGGGGACTGGCTGGAATTACCAATTCCGTAGAAGATATCATGATTGCAAGAAATATCCTGTTATCCAAAGATACCGGTGCACACCTGCATCTTTGCCACTGCTCCACAAAGAACAGTGTAATCATGGTAAAATATGCCAAGTTAGAGCATATTCCGGTATCCGCAGAGGTATGTCCGCATCATTTTACACTGACATCAGATGATATGGTAGAGGGAGATACTAATTATAAGATGAATCCGCCACTCCGCCGGAAAGATGATGTGGAGGCATTGAAAAAGGGACTTTCCGACGGAACCATGGAAGTCATTTCTACAGACCATGCACCGCATACAGCAGATGAAAAAAATAGCAGCATGGTAAAGGCACCATTCGGAATCGTTGGAATGGAAACTGCAGCAGCACTGACTTATACAGAACTCGTGCTGGGTGGATACTTAACACCGATGCAGATGGTAGAGAAGATGAGCTATAACCCGGCACAGATTCTTCATTTGAAGAAAGGAACTTTGGAAGAGGGAAGAATGGCAGATGTCATGCTTTTTGATCCGGAATGCACTTATGCCATTGATAAGAACAAGTTCTGGTCGAAAGCAAAGAATACACCATTCCACAGCAGAAAAGTAACCGGTAAAGTAATGATGACTATCTGTGACGGCAAAATTGTATATGATGCAGCAGA
>OHCS01000132.1_pt1 | contig 47505 bp, 34 predicted proteins | sample 1566741 | NCBI WGS metagenome assembly OHCS01 (sample SAMEA3879604, study PRJEB24766) | human gut metagenome | biome: human-associated habitat; feature: feces | place: USA | collected 1985/1987 | reverse complement strand
GCATTCCCAACGTCACGGCACGGGGAACCCGCAGTTGAGACAGATTTCTGGTAACCCGCACGGGGGCAAGCGCCATTCCCGGGACTACGGCAAGAAATATGGCTGCGAAACGGTTGACCATTGCAACTGCCGCGGAGGTATCGCGTGATGCGGCATACGCTATTCCGGCAAAAATACCGCCGAAAACGGCTGTTGCGACGAGTGCGCGCAGACACTCTCTGTAATATCCGAAAATCAGAAGCCACGCAAACGTCCCAAGCAAAAACCAGCTTCCCGCAGAAGTTTTCGCCGCCACCAGACCGAAAACGATGATGACAGCCCCCGCAAACAGCGCGGCAAGCGGATACGTTTCCTTTTTTAGCGCAAAAAATTTCATTTTTTCAACACACCCGCCTTTTTCAGTTCCTTGGAAATAACCATTCCAACCATTGCGCCGACAAAGCACAGCGCAAGAACGGCAACCGATATTCCGACCGCCACTCCCGGGTCGGCTCCCACAAACGCCTGCACCGCTTTTCCGTCCTCGGCGGGGTTAACCGTGTAAATGACGTTATACCACAAAAACAGGAAAGGCAACGTCATGGGCATATAAAGCGTTCCCGCCACGACACATGCCGCGTCCCTTTTGTATCCGCGAAAAATCAGAAGAACAGACGCCTCCACTATTACCGCACAAATCATTGCGCAGACGAACATCGGCAAAAACATGAATGCGAAGAATATTCCGCAAAAGAGGGAAATCAATATGAGAGCAAATGGCTTGCGTACCTTCATCAATCCTATCGTGGGAAAGACGGAAAACTGTAACCCGAGACACAGTTCGATGATTCCGAAAAGAGGCACCTGCGTGACCAAAGGCATAACCGCCCCCGTCACAAGCATGCACGCAGCCATGATAGCGAGAAAAACGATGTCCTTTATTTTGTATTTTTCGAATATTTTGTTTGCGGTCGCTTTCTTCCCTTCGTCATCGGCAAGTCCGTTTTTTTTCTCGGACGCCACGGCTTCTTTATGCGCTTCCGCCATGGCTTCTTCCGCGTTGGTTATCAACGCTTTTGCCAGACTGCCCCTGTCCTCGCCGTACAAGACGGTTCCGCAAAAGGGACATCGCAGACGGCTCCCATGCGCGCTGTCTCCGAGGTCCGCGCCGCATTTCGGACAACTGATTTCCTTTAATTCCATATCAACTTTTTGCCTCCGTGACGACTCCGTTTTCCACTCTGTAAATTCTGTCGGCTATTGCCATGGTGGATTCTCTGTGAGAAACCAAAATTATGCTTTTGTTTCCTTTCTGTTCGGCAAGCGATTTCAGAATTATGCCTTCGTTTATACTGTCCACGTTGCTCGTCGGCTCGTCCAGCAGAATAAGTCCGCTGCCTCTTAGAAAGGCTCGCGCAAGTCCGAGCCGCTGTTTTTCTCCGGCAGACAGATTGTCGCCCATCGTGCCGACGCGGGTTGCGTATCCGTCGGGCAACGACAGAATGAAATCGTGTACCGAAGCCGATTTGCAGGCTTTTTCCAACTCCTCACGCGTGGCGTCGGGTTTTGCGATGCGCAAATTGTCCTCGATGCTTTCGTCGAACAGCCAGGTGTTCTGGGAAACGAGGGTGACGTTTTGCAACAAACTTTCGGAATTTATCGCGTCGATATCCGTGCCGTTGTAATTTATAACGCCGCCGTCTCTTTCCCAGAAGCGAAGCAACAGTTTCAAAAGCGTAGACTTACCGCAGCCGCTTTCTCCGACCAGCCCCACAATTTCGCCCTTTCCGACCCGAAAGTTGACGCCGTCGAGAACGCGAACGGAACCGTCGTACGAGAAATCCAAATCCTTGACTTCGAGGTTGTCGAACTCGATGTCCTTGCCGCCCCGCACATCGCAAACGACGGGCTTTTCGACCAACAAATCGAGAACTCTGTCTCCTGCCGCAAAAGTGTGAGTGAGATTTCCGGGCAACGCCGACAATGCAATGACTGGTCCGAAGCTTCCGAAAACCGTCGTGACGCCCAAAATCATCTTGCCCGTGCTCACAACATCGAAACGGACAAGCACTATACCAACCGCAACCGTCAGCAAAACGAATACCGTGACAAACAGCTCCGTGAGCGCGGTGCTTTTGGTGATTTCGCGTTTCATTTTTCTAGTGTCGCGCAACAGCTCTTCCGAGCGACGGCTCACTTCCGAAGCCCTGCTTTTTTCGGCATTGTTGAAAACAATGTCCTTGACGCCTTTGATACTGTCGAGGAAATACGCGTTGAAGGACGCGAATTCGGTTCTGTAACGAATACCGGACGCACGCAATCTCCGCGAATTCAACGGGGGCAGCACGACGCCTATGACGACGTACCCGACAAGAGCAACCGCCGCAAGATACCAACTGACCGTAAAACCGACGAACAAAAACACGCCCGACGACATCAAAAACGCTATGCATACGGGCGAAACGGTATGCGCGTAGAAAACTTCGAGAACTTCTATGTCCGAAGTTATCATTGCAATGATACTGCCTTTTTGTTTGCTTTCGAGTTTGGCAGGACACAAAACGCGCAGCGCACCGAAAATTTTGTCGCGCAACAACGCAAGCAGTCGGAACGCGATGTAATGATTGCAATATTGCTCTCCGTACCTCAACAACCCGCGCAACACGCCGCAACCGATTGCGAGTCCGATTATCCAGCCGTAAGACAAAGCCACGCTTACGCCCGCAAATTTTGCTATGCTCAAGGCGCCGAAAACACTGACTCCCATTGCGCAGACATAGCCGGCGACTCCGTTCAACACCGCGAATACCATTATGTAAGACAACGACCCCAACAGCACGACGAGGCTCGCCATTATGCGCATACCGCTTCTGTGCGATTTCGGTTTCATAGACGCACCTCCGTTTTCGGTCTGCGGCTTTCCTTCCATTCCGCAAATTGTCTGTATCCTTCTTCCAACGCCTTTTGCGTTTCGTATAACTCGGCATACCCGCCCTTTTTGCTCATAAGCTGCGAATGTGTCCCTTCTTCCTTTATCGCGCCGTCTTCCATAAAGCATATTTTGTCTGCGGACACGACGTTTGCAAGACGGTGCGAAATCACGATTACGCCTTTGGTAGCGCTCATTTCACGAATGTTGCGCATGATTACCGCTTCGCTTTCGATGTCGATATTGCTTGTCGCCTCATCGAAAACGTACGTTTTTTTGTCGGCAACAAGGTTGACAGCCAAAGCAAGACGTTGTTTTTGTCCGCCCGAAATGTTGCCCGCGTCTTCGTTCAGCACCTTGTCCAAGCCTCCGTTTTCTTTGACGAAAGACGACAAATTGACCTTTTCGAGTGCAGACCATATCTCTTCGTCGACGACATCGTCTTTGGCCAGACGGAAATTTGCCCGCACGGTGTCGTTGAACAGATACGTGTTGTAACTGACAACGGCCAAACACGAATAATACGAACTGCGGGATACGGTCGCAAGCTCGTCGCCGCCTACGAAAACTTTTCCGTTTTGCGGATGAACCGCGCCGGTAATGAGATTGACGACTGTACTTTTGCCGCAACCGCTCTCCCCGACCAGAGCCGTTATACCGCGTTCGGGAATTTCGAGCGTGACGTTTTTTACGACGTCGCGTTTGCCGTCATAGGAAAAAGTCACGTTTTCAAGTTTTATATTTGTTGACTCAACCTCTTTTTTACCCCAGACGGGATTCTCCTGTCGCAACAAGGAAATTATTTTCTTTCCTGCGCTCGCTCCGTTCATGGCAACGTGAAAAGCACTCCCCAACGCGCGCAGAGGCAGGAAAAATTCGACCGCAATAAGGATGAGGAACAGGGCTTGAGCGATTTCCAATCTGTGGTCAACGACTCCCGCCACGACAACGGCGGTTCCCGCACCGGCACCCGCAAACGCAACAAAGTCCATAATCGTAATGCTCATAAGCTGCATTACAAGAACTTTCATCGTTATTTTCCTGAACTTTTCGGCTTCGGAATTGAGTTTTTTGTGTCTGGCTGCGTCGGCTTGAAAGATTTTCAGCTCTCTGAGTCCTTGTATGCTGTCGAGAAAAGTGTCTCCCATCGAGGTATAAACGCCCCAATATTTCGCAAAAACGCGTTTTGCGTATTTGGAAACTGCGACAATGGAAAGAGGGATAATGGGAACGCAAGCGATAAGCAACACGGAAAACCGCCAGTCTATGCCCACGCATACGCAGAAAAGCAAAACGGGCGCAATCATCGAAAAGAAGAATTGAGGAAGATATTGCGAATAGTACAAATCAAGCTGTTCTATCCCCTCCAAGGACACCTGCGTCAGCCCTGCCATATTCATTCCGTCCGTGCTTTTGACTCCCAACTGCAAAATTTTGTCGTATACTCGCGTTCTGAGGTCTTTTTTCACGTTTCTGCCAAGGCTGTCTTTAAGGTTGCCCGTCGCCCTAGTACATACGTAGCGCACCGCAACGGCAACAATCACCGCGAGCGTAGGATACAAATATTCGAGCGGTCGGGCATTGTCCGTCAAAAGCCATACCGCCCAGCAAATTCCCGCCGTTACGGCCGTGTTTGCAAGCATGCCGACGACCATCAGCATAACCGTATACACTACATACTTTTTGTTTGCGCCTATCAACGCCATCAAATCCCTGTCAATCATCGGTTTTCGCCGCCCTGTTGCATCTCTTTATTCCTTTCTTCGACTGAACCAAGTGTTTCACGGCCACGACGGGATGATGGAAAATCATTCTCGGACCGGAAAATCTCATTACTTCCTTGACACGCTCCCGCATATCGGGCTTATAGCAATGTATGGGACAATTGGAACAAAACGGTTTTTCGTCTCCCCAAGGACACTTGTCGCGGCGGGCGGACGAATATTCGAGCAACTTTGAACAATCTTCGCAAAGACCGTCCGCACACCCGTGTTTCTTTCTGCAATAAAGCTTTACCATAAGCTCCATTACTTCCGCTTCTTTTTTTCGCTTCATGCTTCTACCGTTCTCTTCTTCTCCTCATTCGATATTCTTTCGAGCGACACCTCGGACAACACACACGCGATACGCGTTGCTTCCTCCTCGGACTCATGCACCCCGAAACCGACTACCTCAACAAGTTTTTTCACCAAAAAACCAATGACGATTTCGTACTTCCCAAGGGTTTCTTCCCCTTTCTCGGTGAGCGTTATTTTTCTGTTCCGGTCTTTTGTAAGAAACCCGCCTTTCTCCAAACGTTCGACGGCGCGGAAAACGCTCACTCTGGAAACGCTCATTTGTCCGGACATGTCGCACATACGGGTACCGTCCCCGTCGGACAAGCGCTTTACACTCCTTATGTAGTTCAACTCCGAATAAGTCATCTCTCCCTCGTTCGCATTGGCGAACCCATAGGTTTTTAGCAAGCGGGCACAGACCCGCAACAAGTTCGCAGCCGCGAACGCACTGCCCGAAAAAAACCGCCTTTGCCTCTTCCCGTCGAGTTCGGATATGCGAACAATGGGCAGAAAAAAAAGGAAGTTCTCAACTTCCCTTAAATTATATTGTCGAAAATCCGCCTTGTCAATAAATTGTTAGCGAACGATTAACTTTTTTCGAGAAATGTTTTTATCAATGCGAAAAGCTCGTCCGAAATAACGTGTTCAATCCGGCAGGCATTCTCTTCCGCCACTTTGTACGAGGCCCCGATTTTCTGCAAAGCTGCGCTGATAACCCCGTGTCTCTCGTAAATTTTGGCTGCCTTTTCATATCCGCTTTTCGTAAATTCAATATCGCCCGTCGCGTGGTCAAGCGTCACATATCCTTTGTCCGCAAGCAGATTGACGCCGCGGGAAACACTCGACTTTGCATAATCCAACTCTTCGACTATATCGACCGAACGGACGTTCGCTTTGCGGAGCTTCAGCAAATAAATTGTTTCAAGATACATTTCTTCCGATTCGCGCGTCCTCATACGTCACCCCTTTTACGCATTTTAACCCGAAAAACGAAATTTGTAAAGTCCGCGTTAGTCTAGGCTAACACTATCCCAAAGCCACATCAAGCACCATCATAACCACGAAACCCGCCATCGCACTCCAAGTTCCGAGATGAGGATGCGTCTCCAGACGGGCGTCGGGTATAAGGTCCTCAATCACGACAAAAATCATCGCTCCTGCCGCGAATGCGAGCAGCCATGGCTGCAATGAAGCCGACCGCCGCGGGCAGAAACGACCATTTGCCGTAGTTCTCGGACGCCTCAATAGACGGGATTATCAGCGACCACACGGAGGCGGCTATCATTACGCCCGAAGCAAAACCGAGAAACGCCGTGTTGACCTTCGGCGAAATGTCCTTCTTGAAGAACAGCACGAGTGCGCTGCCCAGCGATGTGGCAGCGAAAATGACGGTAAAGCCTGTTGCTGTCATTGCGACGGGTGTCATTACCTTTCCTTTTTCAGCTCCTCGACGGGTATTCTGTCGGGATATTTGCCTTCCGTAAGAATGTCGTAAAGATAATCGTTGTCAAGCACCATATCGTCGCGGATGAGCTGCCAGTTCGCCTTCTTTCTGTAAAACACCTTGAAAATCAGGAAGTTCACGACAGGACCTATTACGGGCTTCATCAGCCCGAAGGACTCCGTGTGCGTAAAACGGCACCCCGACGGAGTGCGCTCCCCTTCAAAGACGATTTTCGCCGACTTTTTGTCGCTGACGAAGGTGAATGAGAATGCGTCTTCGCTCCTCTCGCACGCTACAATTCTCCCCGAAACGTCGTAGTCGAGTCCCGCGACGATTTCGCGGAAACGCACCCGCGCGCCCTCGCGTATGCCGTCGGGCATTTCGCACTCCAAGTGATACGGACTCCATTTGACAAACTCCGTTTCGAAATTGTCCGCCCACGCCGTCAGTTTCTCGAAGGGCGCGGGAATGTCTTTTTTTTCACACAACGTAATCATAATAAATCTCCTGACGGATTGCCCTGCGCGGAAAACTTTCGAATAAACCGTCGTCGGACAATATGCCGTATGTCTTGTTTCAACGGTCGGATTTAGTCGGCAACGTCATACTCCAATGCACCGCGCATCGTTCATCGCGTTTCAACGGTCGGGACGCGTTGACGAAGCAATGCCCGACTCGGCCTTGACTCCCTCGACGACGCACCATACTTTGCGTGTTTTATGAACTTTGACATCGGAAAATCCCGCCTTTTCGAAAAACGCAGCCAGCTGCTCGGCTGTATATACTGTCATGCCGTCGCAACGGTCGGCCCACTTTTTTCCTTTGACGGGGTCGCTCATCTCCGTCGCAATCACAAGTCTGCCTCCGACTTTCAGCACGCGCGAGATTTCTTGCATTGCCGCCACGGGATTCTGCCAGAAATATATCGATTCGAAAGATACGACTCGGTCGTAACTCCCGTCTTCAAATGGCAACTTCGCAACATCGGCGCAAATCACCTCGCACCTGTCGGCATGGTCTTTGAGAATTTGTCTGCTGCACTCGACGCTCACGGAAGAATAATCTATGCCGTCGACGCGACAATTCGGATACCTTTCGAGCATTCTCAGAATATTGCCGCCTCCGCCGCAACCGACATCCAATATGCACTCTCCGTCGGTCGGCGGGCATATGGTAAATACCCAATTACTCAAAGGCGCGTGTCCTCTGTTCATGGTCTTCACTATCTTCGCTCCGAATTTTCCTTCGGGCTTTTTGCAATTGGCAAGAAATTTTTGCAGGATACTCATTTTTTTGATGCCTCCCTTCTGTTCGGGGCAACACCCCGCAAGTCTTTTTTTCTTTTTTAAGAAGACCACTGTCGCGGCGATGACCGCGGCAGCGACTGCAACGCAACCGACCACAATAAGAGCATAACCCCACATGGGCATAACAAACGGTACTCCGGGTATGCAGATTATGAAAATACCCGTTTTATCGGTTGAAACACGTACATACCTTCCGTAACCCGAACAATCCGTTTCCGTCAACGTTCCGTCTTCAGACATATGATAAACGACTATATCGTTTCTATCGAAAGTGGCGTCCGCCGCAAGGTAAACCGTTATGTCGGCGGAAGGACAGACTTCTTCTCCGGACTCGGAATAATACGCAATACTCATCACCGAGTATCTAACCGACACATTTTTCATACTGCGGGCGGCAAGCGAGTATTGTTGTCCGCCCCCGACCGTGCTTGCCTGAATGATTGTGCCTTTCGGGAGACATCCGTTGGGGTCATCGAATTTGGCAAGCGCAGTCACGCCCTCTCCCGACGTGACGGTAAAGGTGTACTCGCTCCAAGAATTATTGCCTAGATTGGTTTTATAGGCTGCGCTTTCCGCACGGTAAACCACAGTATAATCGCCGACGCGGGACAGCAGAATGCGGTTTCCTTCGACATTCACCTGCTCGCTTCCGAAATAGACTTTTACAAAAACGTCGCAATCCTCGTCACCAAGCGTTGCCGAAGCTTGCGGGAGCACGAATTCGGAATCCTTCTCCATCTGCGTATTGCCGGCACTCGTCGTGATTACAGGCACGTACTCGGCGGGGCGCTCCCCCTCGAAAGTGTAATCGCCCGTCCTGCGTGCATCCGAAAGTTTCAGACCTACGGTCAACTCGACATTGCGGTTCATGGCGGTTATGAATGCCGAAAACGCCAACTTCTCTTTAATCCTTTCCGCAGACATAGTGTACGTATAATACGTCCACCCTCCATCGGTCGCCTTGGTGAAACCCGTCTGTTTTCCGTCACTTTGCAAAGTCAATTCGGAAACGGACGAGCTGTGACCAAAAGTCAGATAATAGTTGGTTCCGTTTTTTTCCAGCTTTGCCGAAGACGAAAAATTGTCCGCGCCCATAGCAAGTCCGCTCAAATCCACAGGAACGGAATAAATACCGTCGCTCATGGACGCGGAATTCGCCTCCGCAAATGCCGTTTCGGGTTTGCCGACCGAAAGAACTGCCGCGACCAACAGGAGGCATACAAACAAAACCGCTACTGTATTTCCGATTGTTTTTGTCATCCTCTTCTCCATAATTTATACAACGTCGTAAAATGCAACAAACACGGTATCCCGTTCAATCTCGTATGTGGCGATATCAACAAGAGTTTTCGTTTCGTCACCCTTTACATACCAACCCTTGAACTCGTATCCTTCCACATTGCAACCCAGATTGTTTTTGATTTCCGTATTCGTGACAGTGTCGCCCTGTGCGATGTATTCTACGGGGAAGAAGAACTGCGACGGACAGAATGTTTCTCCCGTTTCCGGATGTTTTGCCGTCAGGTCGTAGGACACTTTCATAAGTCGGACGAAAACAGCCCGCACCTCGTATGTGCCGCCGTTTTGCACCTGCGAGCCGTTTATGTTGACGGTTTTGTCGGCGGCGTAAATTTCTCCGCCGAAGATATCGCTTGTCCAGCCCTTAAACACGTAACCGACGGGAATTTTGTTTTCCGGAACGGTAAACGCCGCCAGATTCAGCTGATAATATCCCTCATAAGGAGCAATCGTGCGGCGATACAGGACGATCTGTTTCTCACCGATTCCCGTGAGTTCCGAAGCGGAGTCGACGGTGACCGTGATTCCCTTGTCCCAATATGCGTACAACCTGATGTGTTGCGCGTTGAATGTTGTGACGAAGGAAGATATAGCCTTGCCGGGGTAATATCCCGTGCTCTTTCCCTGCGCCGCAGACCAAGCAAAACAAATGTCGTTGCCGCTGTATTCGAAGGCGTCCGCTTTGAGGGTGTTTATAACTTGCGACAGAGTGTATTCTCTCGTGATTTCCGTGAGACCGCCCTTGAACGGGTGTTCGTTGTCCGTAACATAAGTTATAAACACGCTTCCCTGACCGTCCAATACTTCGATTTGCTGCGCGTATGTGATACTGAAAGCGGACTCGTCGGAATTCACACTTTCTCCGAACTCGTCACTACCCAGCCAGAATCGGAGCGTGACGACAAAAGTGCCCGCTTTTTTGAAGGTTATGCGATATTGCATGCCGTCGTCGTTGAGCGTGAACCAGTTCTGATTGTCGGTCACCGCCTGTTCGCCGATGTAGGCATTGATACTGATGCTTCCGAGACTCAGCCTCACTCCGTTACTGTACAGCGCAGGTTTCACGACCGTATATTCCGTACCCGAGAAGTAGTTTTCAAACTTGAAAATATTTTCCGTCGTATTCCCCGAAATGTTCACGTTGGCAACGTAATATTCGCGCACGTAGTTGGTACCGCACAAATAATCGAGTCGCACTAGACAATACCCTTCCGTCGCCGCCACAATATCCTTAATCCTCTCGATAACCGTGTCGCGGTCGGCGTCGGCAACCGCATAAGTCGCCGTGTTTTCACGCGTATAAACGGTATATGACGACAGCACATAGTCCAACCTGTAAGTCAAATATTTCAGCACATAACTTCTTGCAACCAGCAAATCCGCAATGTTGTCTTTCGTGAGGAAATAGTTGGAGCTATATTGCGCTTTCACGACCGGTTCGCCGTCCTGATTGTAGCCGATAAAACCGTCCCTAAATGGTTTGCCGTCCACGGTAACTTCGAATCGGGCGTTTTTCTGCTCTACGGCGGGGAACAAAACATAGACATGATACGCTTCACCGTAATCGTTCGTCAGTTCGTATACCACGCATTTATCCTGAACCGACAGCGTGAAAACGAGATTGTTCGCCTGCACGGAACCGCATTCCCATATGCCGTCGGCAATGGTAAAAATCGCAGCATGTACGGGGTTTATTCCGTATTTGTCCTCGGCAGAATCCCCGCTGGGATAATACACGTCGATAAAACCGCCCTCTTTTCCCATCCATTCGTAGTTGAGAATGGGGAAATAAACTTGCTGACCGTTGAGAAAATCGTCTTGCGAAGTATACACCGAATAACGAGAGGTTTGTTCCGTAAGCTCGAGACGGTGCGTGTTTTCTTCAGTGTTGACGAAAGAAACAGAGGGGATTTCCCGCGTTGTCAGCTCAACGAGAGTGGTAAACGCACTGCCGTTTTCCGCACGCTTCGTGAAAAGAACTCCAACAGGTTCGGAAAACGTGAATTGCACAGGAACATTTGCGACGGGCGAAGAAAAATCGACTTTGCCGTCAATTATCGCATAGGTTTTCCAGGTGACCCCCGACAAATCCAGATTACCGCTGTCGGAGAGTTCCGAATATATATTCGCCAGATTTACCGTGTCTCCCGCGTCGAAACTTTTACCCTGTCTCACCGTAAAATTCTCTCTCAAACCCAGACCGCCCAAGGTGGTCGTCGTCATTGAGTCGGCATAAAGTCCGCTATTGGAGTCGGGCACATAACCGTAAATCTTCGTATCCACATCGAAAACGACGGCGCGATTTCTGCTGTCGGCAACCGTCGCGGAATTGACTCCGGCCTTCGGTGTTACAGTGTAGGAAAAACTGTACATATGCCTGTTATAAACCATATCCTCGTTAAAATCGGAAGTGCTGAAATAGAGGTTTATGAAGTTGTTTGATATGCCATAACCCTCAATTATGTCTTTTGACAGATTATTATTGTCAAGGTCGTCCGCGTTTCCGGGATAGTACAATTCTTCTCTGGAATAGGAATAGGCGTCGCCTTCGAGAAATTCATATTGAAAGTTATTCACTTTCAGAATGTGGTCGAAATCTATCGTCATTATCATATTCATGCTGCCCATTGCGCTGGCGATTTCCATGAAGCCCGTCACAGCCATGAATACCATAAGCGGAGAGCGGTAGTCGTCTCCGAGGTCGAATATGTAATACAGCTCTCCAGTATCCGCATGAAATTCCACCGAAAGGTTGCCGAAATATTTCCCTCCGTAGGTGGCGGGGAAATAGGCCGACGAAATCTTTTCTTCGGGAACGGCATTTTCGTCGAACCTGTAAAACGCCAACGGCTGTGCAAACGTCATCAGACGGTGATAGTAATCGTACAGTGACGCGGCCTCCCCCGAAATCCCCAGAAGTCCGGCATAAGGCGTGAACGGCTTGACGAGCTTGTAGTTGCCGTCTTCGGCGTATATGTAGGAATAAACGGGGTTGAACGTCTCTATCATCGTCGGGTCGCCCGTCTCCTGCAAATAATGGGTTTTCACCTGATACCAGCCGTTTTCCAGCGGCAAATCGGGGCTTTCATAAGACCGTGAAAAACCTATGAATTCCGTAATGTTGAACTCAACCGTATATTTGGTAATTGTCTTGAGCCGTTCTTCGGTCGAGAGCCCCGCGGTCATCCAGTTCATGAATACAATATCGAGATAAATGGGTTGCGACATGTCGAAATCGGACACTTTGACGAAAACGGTCTTTATGGTCTCGACTTCGGAAGCAACAGATTCACAAATATACACGCTTGTACCGGTACGCGGATTTACGGCAACGCTGTAAAGCGACTGTTCCGACATGAACGGCACGGTGGTGTGACAATCGTACTGTATGCGCAGCAAAAGATTGTCGTCTGTTTTCTCGAGATATATTTCTTCGGGGATAAGCGACTCCGTAAAGTCGTAATACCCACCGTACTCTTCGGTTTTGGAGCCCAAGACAACGGTCTCGGGCATTATGTGCGCCTCGTAATTGATATCGTATATGCCGTTGATTGCAAATTCTTCCGCGACCCAGCTTGCATACAGAGTAACGTCCTTCATTTGCAAATACAGCAAGTCTTTGTCAAAGCGTTTTGTGCGTGCCTCGTCCATATACCATCCCGCAAACGCATACCCCACTCTTTTAGGCGTGGGCAATTCCGGAATTTCGTTGGCGCTGTATGTCAAATCGGCAAGGGGCGTATCAAGCCCTGCCGAACTGAAAGAAATCGTGTACTGTTTGTCGCCGAAGTTGTCCTGAATGATTTCAATCGGCGACTTGCTTTCGTTGCCTAAAATCGCATTGCAACCGACCAGACAGGCCGCGGCAAGCACGAGCATAAGCAACAAGCACAATGTGTGTAGCTTCCTGTTCTTCATATATGACCCTCTGAGCCATTTTTCGCGGTGGGCGGGACGAACGGTGCGTCCCGCCGCCGCAATGTGTTACCAACCGAGTATGCTGCTGTCGTATCTGGCTACTGCCATAAACTCCATCTTTGCCGCATAATCGGCATCGTCGACCGTGATTCCTTCCCACCAGCCGTCTTCGAAAATCGCGTCTTCCGCCGCGAAGTCGTACTCGGGCGAGGCAACGGCTTGTATGTCTTCCAGCAAAAGCCAAGAATCGTTGTTTGTGTATGCGTCCGGATTATCGTTCGCAACGCGGTACACCTTGATTTTGCCCGTTTTGGAGCCGTTTGCGGATGTGGTAACCTTGTCGTATTTGGCGTCCATATCCGTGAACGCGTTTTTATGCACTTTGCTGACCAGTCCGAACGTAATGCTCTTGTGCCCCGCGAGATAGTACACCGAACCTTCCATCATCTCGTAGCGTATGACGGCGTCGGAAGCTCCGAAGAATGAATTTTTGCGCATAGAAAAACCGATTGCAAACGCTCCGAAACCGCGCTCCATACCGCCCGCAACCGCAAGGAACTTAGCCTCGTAAACAGTTACGGGTACGGTGGCTTCGCTGTCGCTCGGCAGTTTCTTCTGATATTCCACGGCGTGCGACACATACTGAATAATGCCGCTGAAGCCGTCATCGCTGTCCTTATCTCCGTTGAAGTAAATCTTGCCGGGTGCAAGGTCCGCCGCAGGAGTGGTTGCAGTGCCACCCATGGTGCTTATAAATATCATTCTTTGTTCTTCGCCCTCCACGGGGAGAAAGCCTTTGAGCACCGCGGATTTGAAAGCGTAAGGACGCACTTCTTTCAGCGTTGCAAGCGGCAAAGCTATATGAGTGAAACCGCTGTTTTCAAACGCGCTTCTGCCGATTACTTCAATTCCTCCCGGTGTTATGCTCACGGTTTTGAGGTTTGCGGTATTCATAAAGGCTTCGTCGTCGATTGTTTTCACGTTTTTCCCGATATAAACCTCCGCGAGGGTGCCGGCGTTTTTGAACGCTCCCGACGCGATTTTGACGACGGGCTTACCCTGATACTCCGCCGGAATCACTACGCGGTATGTACCGTCTCCGAGAGCCAACGCGGTGGACGTGTCATATGCGGTAACGATGTAGCCGCCTTCCGACTCACTGTATTCGTAACGCGCTCCGCCGGGTTTGTTGGCAAACTGCGCCACAAGATAACGGTTTCTGGTCGTAGGCTCGGATGCGACATAATTTTTGCCGAATTCGGTGAGCGAAACAATCTCGTATTCTGCGGAATTATAATCGGTGTTTGCCTCGATCGCAGCCCATATCGTCGACTCGTCGATCGTCTGCCCGCTTGTTACAGAGTCGATAAAGAACTGAACTTCGGAAGACGGATCCATGCTGTTGTACGCCGTCACTCTGAACTTTACGGATGAGCCCTGTTCGACGGCACCCACGAAGAATATCCTTTCGGCAACCTGGTCGTAAGGTTTCCTGCTGCTGGTAAATGCGTGCGCGCTCATTTCCGCGGGATATTCTCTTGTGTTCATAAGCACGCTGTCCAGCAATTCAAGTCCGCAAATAACCGAATAAGCCCTTGCGTCCGCACCGGAATCGTTCTGCGGATTGGACAAATACTGATGATCCAGAAGCGCATCACCGTCATAACCGGTGTAATCCGCTCTGTTTGCGCCGTAGTTGACAGCCTCGAACGAACTCGGCAGCACTAACCTCTTGAAAGACTGCAGCTGTTCCAATACATAAAATGCTCCAGCCTGAATGCTTTGCACTCCCTCGGGAACGGTTATCGTGCCGCTCTCGTCAACGGTACGGTAAGACACAAGAACCTTCCGTCCCTGTTCGTCCGTGGTATAAACGCCGTCACCCTCTTTGTAAAACGCCGAGCCTGCTTCGAACGTCAGATTCGTCGGCATATCGGAAATGTGCTTCACGCTTGCGGGAACGGTTATGTCAAAATCGTGTTGTCCGGAATGCATGTCTTTGAAAAAACTTCTCATCATTACTTCCACGCCCGATTTCATATTCACTTCTTCAAGTTGTGTAAACCCGCAGAACGCGCCTTCGAGCAGCACTACGGACTCGGGCAGGCTCAATTTCTTCAAAGGTACACCGTCGCCGCCGCTGACGCCGGTGATATATTCGATACCTTCGGGAAGAATTATTTTTTCAAGTGATGTAAAATTGGACAAAGCGAGCGCGCTAATGCCGAACACTTCGCGGTCGCTTCCGTACGCGCTCTCGGGGACGCCGCCGGCGGATCTCATGTCATCTTCACCTATGGTCACACCTTCGGACAGTACGGAAATCACGGGTACACTTTTGAGCATATTGATATCGGTACCCTCGTAACTTATACCTTCGACATAGAACTTCCCTGAATTGGAGTCATACGAATAGTACAGGAAGGGCGATTTCCAGCGAACTGTAATTACTGTGTTGTTTTCGACGGCAGCGGAAAAATCAAACGCGACACCATTCGCATCGACATAGGATATATCCTCGGCGTCCATATAATACTTTTTCACGCTTTCCGTCGCGGGACGAGTAACCTTATTACCCGGCACGACAAGCTCGCTGTACACCGTTTCGTATCCGTTGTCATATGTCACTGCCGCCATATAACGGGCATAAATGGCGTCGACATCCTGTCCGTTGTATGCAGTCTTGTACTGAGAGTCGATATACCAACCGCCGAAGGTCAGGTTTTTGCTCTCCGCATCGGCGACATAACCCGCGGTGAATTCGTCGATGTCCACAAGTCTTTTGTTGCCTTGGGCGCTGCCGTTCACGCTGACAGCCAAGGTAATTGCGTCATACTTGGCGTAAACGTTCGTATTCTTTTTGATGCCCTCGTTCACGAACACCGCAGAAAAGTTTTCGTCGGCGTACCAGTCGCGGAAACGGTATCCCGTCCTTTCCGGCGCGGCCGGGATTTCCACCTTCCCTTCCGAGTTGGCCGTAACGCTCTTGTGAACAGCCCACGAACCGTCGTCGTTCTGTATCATGAAATTGACTTTTGCCGTACTGTTGCCGTTGCACGCCACCAAGGCGATTGTCAAGGCGCACATTGCAAGCACACACAATATCAACACGAGCCGTTTTCTTGAGGTAGTTGTTGCCATTGTTGATCCTCCTTTTGTTTTTGGTAAACCCATTCCCCAAGTAGGAGAAAGTGATTTCTAGATGTCGTATTTTGCCAAAATTTTGGCAGGCGATTGTGTTATTACGAACAAATACGGTACGAGAGATATTCCCGTCATCAGCACTCCGCACAAGGTTATCAATGCAACGGACAAGCCTACGAAAGAACCGAATGCGACGTTCATAACGAAATACCGCGCGCATACTATTGCAGCGGTTAACAACCATGCGCCCAGATAGATTGCCATGTTGTCGAATACCGCCGTCATCGCCTCACGGAAAATCAAATTGCCGCGGTTTACGCCGATTGCACGATAAATACCGTATTCTTTGATGTTTTTAATGCTGCCCGATTTCTCGATAAAGTAGTAAATCAGCAACAAGAGGACAATGATTACATAGAACACCGTGAGTCCTTTCATTGTCTCTTGACGCAATGCCTGCTCTTCCGCCCCGTAAAGACCTAGAATGTCTATACTTCTGATACTTTTCTGCGCAAGTAAAGCCGTGAGCGTGCTTTTTTCGTTTTCACCGTCCGTCTTGATCTCAAAATAGTATCTCGGTTCCGCTGTCGAGTCGTTCCCTTCCAATGCGTCGAAGTTGGGTGAAAGATACGCGAATAGATTTTTCATCACGTTTTCGCTGACGAATATTATGACGTCCGTTCCTATGCTTTCGCGGGTAATCGCAACTTTTTGAACAAACAATCCGCTGTCTCTCAGCTGTATGGCGTAAGGCGAGTGTGCAAGTGCGGTATTGACGTTTTCCACGACATAATAGCCGTTGTTGGAGTCCGACATCATTTTGTAGAGCGAATTGCGGTTTAATTCCACGATTATCTTATCGTTGTCCTTGACTTCTTCCGAAACTCTGACCGTTGCCGACAGTTCGACTTCCGCATAATCTTCCGACAGAAGTATGTTTCCCGTATCGGAAAACTTAATCGCGTTGTACACCCCCAAGAAATTCACATAATCCGTGCGCGTGAAAAACACCGCGGGATAATCGGCGTCGACTATTCCGCACACGGGATAAGTGTGATCGAACGTCAACCGCAACACGGAAGCGTCGTTATCGAGTTCGGCAAGCCGCATCTGACTTTTTATGCTTTGCGCAAGACCTCGGCTTACGGCAACTTCACCTTCCGAGGGAGCCTTCCCGCTGAGAAGAGTATCCCCGTCGCCTATCGACTTGGGCGTATAATTCAACACAGCCCCCGAAAGCGACGACAACCCCGAATAGCCGAATGTTCCGCGCCTCATCTCCGTGTCGAAGAAGTCGATATTGCTGTAAAGAGAAGGATCAAGATTGCGGATATCGGCGTATGTATTCATATTGACATACACGCTGTTTGCGTCTGTTTGCCTGTTCTGCACTTCGAAATTAATCATTTCGTTTGCCTGAAAAGCAAGTATGGTAACCACAACGGAAATCGCCGCAATAAAAATTTGCTTGAAAATGTTTGCCGTGGAATAAAATCTGTCCCGACCTTCTTTTTTTCTGTTTTTGAATATGCTTTTGCACGAAAAGAGCCGACCGTTCTTTTTCGCAGAACTGTTTTCGTATACGGGCACCATCACCTCTTGCGAACGATCGGCGGCGTCGACGTCCGATTTGCCGCTCAAAGCGTACCCTGCGACTATTTCACGGGTCTCGTCGTCCTGCGTTATCCTGCCGTCGACAATGCGGATAAAATCGTCGGCATATTTTTCTATCAACGAAAGTTCGTGCGTAACCACCACCACAAGACGCGTCGCGGATATTTCTTTCAAAATATCCATTACTTTCGCGGTGTTTTCTGCGTCAAGATTACCAGTAGGCTCGTCGGCAAGGATTATGTCGACACCTTTTATCAGCGCGCGCAATGGCCACGCGCTGCTTCTGCCCTCCCGAAAGAGCGTCTCCCTTTTTGTTGGCGTAACGCTGCATACCCACAAGCGACAGCACTTCTTCCGTACGCCTTGCAATCTCCGTTTTGTCCTTGAAACCCGCAAGCGTCATTGCATTGGACATTATTTCGGAAATGGTAAACCCCTTTTCGAGATAATAGTTCTGAAATACGAATCCCGTTCTGGAATTCCGTATGTAATCGGAATTTCGTCCCGTAACGGCAACTCCGTCGAACTCGATTTCGCCGCCGTCGGGTCTGTCCAGACCTCCTATGATGTTGAGCAACGTCGTCTTGCCGCTTCCGCTTTTCCCGAATATTGCAATCAATCCTTTGTCAGGCAATTCGAACGACACACCCTTCAACACTTCGTTGCGGTTGCGTGAATGAGGGTTGAATACTTTTTTGACGTTTTTAATGGCTATCATCAGACAACTCTCCCCGACAAAATATCGTATATGCCACAGCCGTAAAGCTCGGTTTTTACCATCACTTGCTTCCTCTCCCGAGCGTCTTGCGTATGCTTTGTCCGTTAAGGCTCTTATTGAATCCGAAAGCCACCAATTCCACAATCAGCAACAACATAACCTCTATGAAAAAGTAGTTCCCGACCGATATGACGGAAAGCCCGCTTGCCGGTAAGGCCGCGACAATCAGTGATGCCACGGGCAAAAGCACCAGAGTCGGCAGGAATGTCAGCGCCATCTGCACGTAAAGGGCTTTCGACGCCGTTTTGCCTGAAATTCCGAGAGTGCGATACACGGTAAAATCTGTTTTGTAGACCTTAACGCTGCGGATAAAAATTATGCTTATGAGAATTCCGAACAACACCGACACGGCAACGAGTGCGGTATACCACAGAATGTCCGTTGTGAAAACGTCTCCCGCATTGTGAACATACACTTTTTGAGAGGACAGCAATCCCACATAACCTTTTTCGTTCAAAGCGCTTAAGGCATCGCGTGCCCTTTTGTCGCTGTCGAAATACAGACTTATTTGAGAAACGCTTTCGTCGGAGGCAAACATTTCCTCATAATCGCTTTCGCTCAACTCCGCAATCAGTCCGTCCGTCTTTTCGCTCTTGCGTGTATCGTCAATTATGGTATATGCCCTTTCTTCGTTTGCGGAGAAGACAACGGTTTTGCCCTTTACATTCCAAAACGAGGAGTTTATAAGATTTATTTGTCCTGATAAAAGTTCAGAATTGACGGCAAATGTAAAAACCGTCGCGGCATCGTCGCCCAGTTTCACCGATGTGTTTACGGCACGTATCTTTCTGCCGTAACGTTCCAGTGTTTCATATCCGAGGTACAGTTTTACGTCCGTGACGTTCACGGAAGTCTCGGTTTCGATACTGTCGACTCCTATTCCCGCATTTATAAACGTATTCGCAATATCTTCGGCGTCCTCCGCCGCATACAACGGCAACACCAGCACGGCACGGTTTCCGCTAAGATTATGAACATAAGGTGCGTAAAGACAAATCACCTTATACTCGGACAGCATTCCCGCCCCGCGCGGAACAGTCACGGAAAACTCCGTAAGGGCTCTGTCGGGGAACATGAAACCCGCGCCCGTCGCGGCGGCAAGTTCGTCCGCAACATCGGCGGATATCTTGTCTCCCCCCGCCGTGACGATTACTTTCCCTTCCACGCCAACGTCGTCAAGCGTCGTCCTGACGGGCAGTATGAGCATTTTGCCGAATACCGACAATACGATTAGCAAAGTTATTGCGCAGACGAACAGCGCAAGTGTCATCATCATCGTGAAGCGAGGTCTGCTTTTGTAATTGAGCACCCCTATATGCAACACATTCTTGATATTCCGAAACCTGCTCCCATCCTCATCGGGCACATCCGTCTCTGCTTTTGCGGATGTCTGCGTAAGCGGCGGAGAAACGACGTGCTTGTCTTCCGCAACACCTCCGTCGTACATCTTGATGCGACGCGTTGCATATTCGACGAAGAATTCCGGATTGTGCGTGACGACGATGACGAGCTTATCGTTCGCCACCTCTTTCAACAGCGCAGCGACCTCTCTGCTCGCCTTGACGTCGAGATTTCCCGTAGGCTCGTCGGCAAGGATTATCGGGGCATCCTTTGCAAGGGCGCGCGCTATGACCGTTCGCTGTTTTTCCCCACCGGACAATCTGCTGCCCTTTTGATTGATCTGTTGAGTAAGACCGACCCGTTCTATAAGGTCGCGCGCGATTTTCCTTCGCTTTTTCTTATCTTCGATGCGCAAAAGCGCCAGCTCAATATTCTCCAACACCGTAAGGTTTTCTATTATATTGAAATCCTGAAAAATGGTCGCAATGTTTTTTTCCCTGTATTTTTCCCAATCGGATTCGCCAAAATGGGAAGTCTCCTCCCCGTTTATATACAACTCGCCCTCTTCGTAGGTATCGTTCGCGCCGATAATATTCAACAGGGTTGACTTGCCCGCCCCGCTCTCGCCTTCGACGGTGACGAATTCGTTGTAATCGAATTCCAGACTGACCCCCCTTATGCCGATTGTGAATATATCGTCGGAGTCGTATATCTTTCCTATATTATCGAGCTTTAACAGCATTTCCGCCTCCGCAGTTCGCATATGCGAACCATAACGTCAAAAATAAGTTCGCCTATGCGAACATCTCGCGTTAAAGAAAAGGCTTTACGCCTGTTCTCAACACTCATCGCAATTATATGCTAGCCGCTTCGGGAGTGTCAAGCAATCGAAACACAATCAGAAAATTTAGCGCGCGCTAACGTTGAGAACCGTTTCCGCCGCGACGCGAAGGAATTCACGCCGCGGCGACAAAAAAATACAATCGATACCGTCATTGTTCCGAACTCAGTTTCCATCCCACGGATTTTTCGCGCATCGCAACGAATTTTGCGTACTGACCTCCCCGTTGCATAAGTTCGGAGTGGATGCCCTCTTCCGCGATTTTTCCGTTGTCCAACACGATGATTTTATCCGCATTCCGCACCGTTTTCAGGCGGTGCGCAATCATAATGACGGTTTTGGATTTCGTGAGTTCGGCAATGGCGTTTTGCAGCATCCATTCGTTTTCGGGATCAACGTTTGCCGTTGCCTCATCCATCACGATTACGGGGCTATCCTTTATGATTGCTCGCGCTATGGAAATACGTTGCTTTTCACCGCCTGAAATATTCGCACCGCCCTCCCCTATAACGGTGTCATATCCCTGAGGCAATGCAACGATAAAGTCGTGGCAGCATGCCTTTTTTGCTGCGGCGATTACTTCTTCCATACTCGCGTTCGGCTTTCCGAAACGGATGTTGTTTGCGACCGTATCGTTGAAAAGATACACGTTCTGAAAAACCATACTGTAATTTTTCAAAAGACTGTCGAGTTTATATTCCCTGACGTCGTGGCCGCCGAGACTGACGCTCCCTTCGTTCACATCCCAAAAGCGCAAAATCAAATTGCAAAGCGTTGTTTTTCCGCTACCCGACGCTCCGACAATTGCGAGCGACGTACGTGCAGGTATTTCTATCGTTACATTGTCGATTATCCTGCGCTTTTCGTAGGAAAATCCGACGTTCTGCACGGAAATGTCCGTCGTATTCGGACAAATCTCTTTTCCGTCCACGTCCATCACCGGCAAAGACAGTGCCGCATTGATTTTGTCGACGGAATTGGAAGCCATGCGTAAAAGCGCGGACATGTTTCCTCCCGCAGCAAGGTCATTGAATACCATGAACGACGCAATGCAGAGAACGAGAGAATTTGCGAGTGTGAGCGTGCCCCCGAGATAAAACGCGACAGCACAAGCAATGATCGCTATTCCCGCAAGTTTTACGACAAGCCCCTGCAACGCCAGAAACGGTATATAGTTTCTTTCCAGAGCGTAATTTATATCGCGTTCACGCCGAATGGCGTTTTGCACCTTTTTGTTGGCCTTGACCGTTAGGTTGTACGATTTTATGACCGCAATGCCCTGTACATATTCCAACACTGCATCGACCGCATCTTCCACCGTTTTCATCTTCCTGTCCGAATTCTTTTCGCCAGCCCTGTGCAATAACGCGTTGATTACGAGAAAGAGCGCAAATCCTCCCAACGTTACAAACCCCACTCTCCAGTCGAAAACGAACATCGCAGTTGTAATAACGACGGTCATCGTAAACCCTTTGGTGGAAAGCAACATACAACGGGTAAGCGTATCCTGTAACGATTCCGCGACATTGGTCGCCGTATTGGTGATCTGCCCGAGGTTGTGTTCATTAAAATATCCCATGGGGGCATATTTCAGTTTATCCGCAATCCTGATGCGAGAGTTTGCCGCCACGGTATATCCCGAATAAGTCATGAACTGCGTGGAAAAATAATTGCATATTGCGCAGCCCGACACACCTCCTCCGAGAATGGCAAGGCATTTCCATACCAGGCTGCCGTCCGCAGTGCCTCCCAAAATCGCATTGAGCGCATACGCACTCGCAAACAGACTGAACGCTTCGAATACCGATTGCAACAAACCGAACAATAGCGCTGCAATCATTGTCTTTTTCTTATCGCCGGCAAATCGGATGAATTTGTACAAATACTTAAACATATTACGCCTCCGTCGTGTCCTTCGCACCTATGTGCGCCTGCCATAATTCCCTGTATAGGGAACTCTTTTCGAGCAATTCCCCGTGCGTGCCGCAACACTCGATATTGCCGTCGTTGACCAGGAATATTTGATCCGAATTCGTAACGGTCGAAAGCCGGTGAGCCACAACGATCAGTGTTTTTCCCTGCACGAGACGGGAGACTGCGCTCTGAATGACCGCTTCGTTTTCGGGATCGGTGTAGGCGGTCGCCTCGTCCAATATTACGATCGGCGCGTTTTTCAGCATCGCACGAGCGATAGATATCCTCTGTCTTTCACCGCCCGACAGATGTCCGCCCGAACTGCCCACAATGGTGTCATATCCTCTTTCAAGCTGCATAATAAAATCGTGACACCCAGACGCTTCAGCAATTGCTTCCACCTCCGCATCCGTAGCATTCGGGTTTCCTTTGCGGATATTCTCGCGTATGCTTTCGTCGAATAGAAAACTGTCCTGTGAGACGTAGGCTATGTTTTCGTTCAGCTGCTCCAGCGGTATTTTGCGTATATCCGCACCGCCGATCGTAATTCTGCCGCCTTGCACATCCCACATGGACGCAAGCAGTTTGGCAATAGTGGATTTACCGCTACCCGACGGCCCGACGAGAGCATTGACCGTACCTTCGCGGAATGTAAAATTCACGTCGTGCAGGACTTCGTCTTCTCCGTAGCCAAACTTCACGTTCTCTCCACAAACGGTATATCCGTTCAGTTTTACGCGTTCGGTCGGACGCACAAGTTCTTCTTCGCAAAGAATTGAGTTGATCTCGCCCACGATCACACCGATTTTGGCTATATCGTCGTTATAACTCAATATCCCGATTAGGGGCGTCAACAGACCGAAACACAGCGCAATGATAAGTACCAGTTCTGCGAGAGACAAACTGTCGTTAAGATAAAATGCTACAGCAGCGGGGAGCACGGTAAGCAGCACGCTCGGAATAATCGACATGCCCAGCGAAAAAGGAATCTGCGTATCCCTCATCCAGTCAATGGCCGAATTCGCGGACTCTTTTGCTGCGTCGGCAAACTTTTTGTAAGAGTCTGCGGATTGATTGAATGTTTTTATCACTTGGATACCGTTTATATATTCCACGGCAACCGAGTTCAGCTGTTTGCTTGCACGAAGATATCTGGAAAACTTCTTTTCATATCCTATGTGCATACAACAAAACAAAACGAGTCCGACCGGTATCGTAATCAAAGATATCAGTCCGATACGCCAATCGATTGCGAATACGTACGCTAGCAAAACAACAGGCGCAAACAGTTTTGATGTCATTTCCGGAACAAGATGCGCAAGCGTCGGCTCAATGCTGTCTATGCGCTCTACGATGACATTCTTGATCTCGCCGCTCGGACGCGCAAGTATTTTACCCATTGACATTCGTGCAAACTTATCGCAAGCGCGTTCACGCACGTCTGCTATTACCTGAAATGTGGCTTTGTGCGAAACAGTAGTCGAGAAAGAATGACAAGTATAATGCCCCGCCCAGCACAATGCCGCAATCAGCAACCACATACCGTATGTATCAAACGCAAATATTCTCTCGCCTTCCGCGAGCAAAATGACCATCTGCCCCATACATACAAAAGGCACCACACCTAGCAAAACCTCAAGCACGGCCAGCATCACCGATATCGCATAACTGCCGCGGTAGGGCTTTGCCCATTCGTACAAATAAGAAAAAGTTCCTCTCTTCTTCTCTTTTTGCATACTAACTCCTTTTATTTTAAGTTCGCATATGCGAACTGATATCCGAAAAAAAACGGGGACGTTACATCCCCAACAGCCGATCCCAACCAGCGTCGAAAAACGCGCAAAGTTCGCGGACATATCCGAGCGCGTCCTCTTTCGTGAATTCATGGGCGACGATCTCAAAGATTCCGTTAAACATGGCACTTGCAAGAATATGATTCAAGTCCTGTCGGACCGTCCGGACCTTTGCTCCGCTTTTTTGCAAGACGTCGATAAACCGGACAGTGCTTCTCGTTTCAATTTCGATCAAAGTATCGATGTATCTTTCGTACCCCGACCCGGCGCTTTTGCAGACGATCAAGCGAAAAGCATCGAAATAGTCGTAAATGACGTCGATCATTTCAAGCATTTTTTCGTGCGTGTATTCGTGCATTTCTTTTGCCTGCTTTTCCGGGCAGAAAGAAGCAAACTCTTCCTGCGCGCCTGTAAAATAAGAATACAGTTTATCCGCCCCCTCTTTTACGAGCGCGGAAAACAGTTCGTTTTTATCGGCGAAACGGCTATACAGCATTCCCGTCGTAAACCCCGCTTTTTCGGCAATAGTACGCATGGACGCATCGTCAAATCCCTTCTGCATGAACTCTTGCTTTGCATAATAAAGGATCTTTTCCTCCGCTTTTAAGTTTTTCAACTTCACAGTTCAAGAGCCTCCCGAATGTTTTATAACAATGTTATCATAACGTTGTTATTTCCATTTGTCAACCGTATTGCACGCAATTTTGATTTGTATTTCCAAGCCTTTACGAACATACTGCCCTGCGTTTCAATATGTACTCGATATCATGTTCGGCTGTTAGGCGTGTGCTTGTCATAGACAAGTGGCGGCGCGCTGATGCGCTCCGCCAAACAAGCACACGCCTATTATTTTGGGTTGAATTTAGGCAAATCGGGCGCGAAATTGCGTGCAAAAGAAAGATTTACTTGCCTTAACAAATGCCGAACGGCGGGTGGGAAACAAACAGGGGACGGAAGCGCCGTTGCCCGCTGAACCGCTCGGGCAATCGGCCGCTTTGTCCGTTTCCCCGTTGTTGTTTCCTCACCGCTTGTCCGTGCGCTCCGTCAAGGGACTTTTTCCTTTTCCCATTAGTTACCCGCAACTTACCCGTAACTTACTCAAAGTGACCGAAATACCTACCGTTACTTACCCGCAGGCTTCTCGCAAGGAAGGTGTGCTTTGTCCTATAATGCAAGCAACCCGAAACGGGAGACCGTTCGGAAATAAAACGCAGGAGGTAGCAATGAAACAAAAGAACATCACCGTTGTAAATGTCGGTGTTCCGGACGTCGTCAAGCTTGCGCAGGAAGAACGGAAGCAGTTCTATGCGGCAATGCTTGCGCGGATACTGGAACAGCGAATGCGGCAACTGTCCGAGGGAGGACCTCCCGAAGGCAAACCGCGATGGAGGGACTATGCCGTTCAAGGACGCGAAGATTTACAGTGACGGCAGTCACTACATAGCAATCCCCAAAGCAAGCAATCCGTACAGACGGAAGAAAGACACCCCGCAAGAGGTCTGCGCGGGACGGAAAAAGCAGACCACGGACAAGACCGAGAACAAGCAATCGGCAACAGCCGCAGAAAAGAAAACGGAGTTCGAACGGCTGTACAAAGAATATGCGGACTCACCTAAAACGGAAAGAAACCGAAACATTGCCGAGGCTATGGCGGAATACTTTGAGGACGACCGAGCGGCACAGGATTTCGTAAGAGATAATACAGAGCGCAAAAAGAGAAACGAGATAGTGAGACGGACGAGGCTTGCAAGGAAAATCCACTTGCAGGAATGGAACTGGTTCTGCACTTTCACCTTCGACGACGGCAAACACACGGAACAGTCTTTCAGGACAAAGTTGAGCACTTGCCTGAGGCACTTTTCCAGCCGCAGGGAATGGAGATATGTGGGCGCGTGGGAGCGGTCTCCCGAGAAACAACGGTTGCACTTCCACGGGATATTCTTTATCCCCGAAACGGCTATGCCGGGAAGGATGGAAGAACGTAGCGGATACAGTTTCAATTCGCATAAACGGCAGATTATAATGCAAAACACCTATTTCAACGAGCGTTTCGGGCGAAACGACTTTTCTCCCATCGACACCGAACGAGACATAGGGAGCGCGGTGGCGTACCTTATGAAGTACATCGGCAAGAGCGGAGAACGGCTTGTTTATTCCCGCGGACTGCCCACCTATTTCGTCTCCGACATTATGGAGAAAGACGTGATTTGCACGATTGGACAAGAGGACAGAAAGCTGCTTCTTTCCGACGACTTCGAGTGTTGGGACGAGGGGTGCTTCGTGGGCAAAGTAAGCCCCGAAACAATACGCCTGCTCCGAAAGAGCAATTAGCGTAACTAGTCTTTCTCACGGGGAGAATAAACGGAAATGCTTTGCCGTCAAGGGCAAGGTGAATTGCCCGCAACCCTTGACGGCAAGTGTCGTTACAGTAAAGCGACATATCCTCAACATTTCCGTTTCCGTTTCTCCCGTCGAAAGACAAATCACTAAAATCAAAGGAGATAAAATTATGAAGACAGCAGTAGCCGTTTTATTTTATGGACACTCTATCAGAGAGTAATGTAAAAGCGTATGAGTTAATGTAAACCCATACGCTCGTTTTTATTTATTAAACTTGTATCGTAAAACCGATGATATATCTACCTTGTAGACAATATGTATTTCACGTTCTTTGCCTGTTATTTTTGGAAGCCCGCCGACTACGACTTTTTCTATTAGTTCATAACACATTTCTCGAGTAAGTTTCGGCGCATCAAAATATTTCTTTATACTGCGGATGAAATCATCTGCGTTCTGTCGTGCGGTTTCTGTTTCCTGCAACTTATTTTCTGCCGTTTTTATTTCCGATTCAAGCAATTTTTGCTCATCGGAATATTTTTGTATGAGGCTTAAACAAATATCTTCAGGCATTTTGCTTTTCACCCTGTCTTCATAGGCAACCTGAATCAAGCGGGATAACTCTTCCGTACGTTTACGCTTTGTCTGTAATTCTTTTTTGATAGCCTTTATACTTTGGTCTTTCAATTCAGCATTATGTCGAACAAACTCTTCTCTTACAGAATCTTCGTCAAGAACTATCCTTTTCGCCATTTCTCTGATATCATCCAGTACAATTTTTTCCAAAGTGTTTGAGGTGATATGGTGGGAGAAGCAGTATGCCTTTCCGTAACGGACGTGCCTTCCGCAATTAAAGTTGTATCTGTAATCATTTATGCTTTTATCCCACACATATCCCATTTTAAGTTTTGCTCCGCAATCCGCACAGTATAAAAATCCTGAAAGCGGATGTGTAATCCCGGTGTGCATTTTTCTGCCATGCGCTTGAGATGCCATTCTATCCTGAACTCTATTCCACAATTCTTGAGAGATTATCGGCTCATGCGTATTATGTACTATGACCCAATCGCTTCTATCTTTTCTTATCAGCCTATGGTTTTTATACGAAATAGCAGAAGTTTTTTGTTGCGCCAAATGCCCGATATAGGCAATATTTCTCAATATCGGTCTAATCGTTGCCTGCTCCCAATAAGGATGCTCATTATTATTATACTTTCTCCCTGTTCTTAAAAAAGCTATTCTTCCGGCACTCGGAATATCTTCTTCATTAAAGATTTCGGCAATTCTTTGCGGGCTTATACCCGAAGCGTACATTTCAAATATTCTCCGAACCGTAGGTGCCGTTTCTTCATCGATCTGAAAAGTCCTTTTCTCGTCTGTGCCTTTCAAATAGCCATACGGTGTTCTTGAACCGCTGAATTTGCCCTCGATGGCATGAGACCTTTTTACAGCCCTTATTTTCTTGCTTGTATTGGCGGCGTGCCATTCGTTGAACACGTTCATGATAGGCATCATTTCCATTGCACCGCTGTCACGGTTTGCCGTATCTACGTTGTCTTGTATGGCTATAAACCTGATCCCGAATGCAGGAAACACATAATCGACGTATTGTCCGACCTCGATGTAGTTTCTTCCGAAGCGGGATAGGTCTTTTACGATTATCGTATTTATGACTCCCGTTTTAGCATCATCTAAAAGTCTTTGTACTTCGGGGCGATCAAAGGTAGTACCGGATATGCCGTCGTCTATGTATTCGCCGTGAATCTCAAAGCCGTGTTCTTCGGCATACTTGCGAAGCATAGTTCTTTGGTTTTCGATGGAGACCGATTCGCCTTGTCTTTCATCTTCTTGGGAAAGCCTGAAATACAATCCTGCGATATAGTTCTTCTGTTTCATAACATCACCTCTTATTCTTAAAAGTATGCTGTGATGCAAGGATTTGCATGGACTTTTCAAAGTCTTTGTCGCCGTTGAAATACCTGCGGACGAAATACGTTTTTCCGCCGATGTTTTTACGCTTGCTGATCGACGGAAAGAGTAGATAACAATTCGCCTCGTATTCTTCGACGCTTGTGTAAGTTTGCTGCTTTGCTACGTTTGTTTTCATAATTTCAATTCTCCTTTTTTAGATTTTTTTGTGTTTTTACCTTTCGGCGGAGCAAAAATAAACGGTTGGGCAAAAGTCTTTCTTTTTCAAGTCTTTTCATTCGTTTTTGCAAGGGTTGGTGAAACCAATGCACTTTACCCTTGTAAAAAGGTGACCAATCGTTTACGCTCCAATGGCGAAAGGTAAATTTAATTTACTTTCGGCATTTTCTCTATGACATCCGGACTTACTCTGCCCATAATCTCGCCCTCTACCATACAGAGAAAATCGTCCGCTAATACTGCTTTTCTGTCGTCTATCCCGTATGGGACGATAATGTCCTCGTCTAAAACGTCCGATTCAAAGTAGGCTGGTAACTTCCCGCCATAAACAAGCCTTTCACCGGATTTCTCTATGTACTTCATTAGATACTTTAGAGAGTCTCCGACTTCGTGCGGTAATACTAACTTCTGAAAGTCGTTTCTGCCGTACCGTTCGAGAAAGTAGGTGTTTTGGCTTGCCGTCTGCATTCGGTTGTCTTTTGTGCTATAATCCTTTGTTTCGATGATCTCTCCGACCATGCCGTTTGGGGGAATATAGAAGATACCGTGAAAATGCAGTCTGTTCGTTTCTCCGCCACGTTCCCATACGCCGATATGCTTCCAGCCTTTACGGTTGACAAGATGTTTGAGTGTGTTCCTGAGCGACTTGCGGAAAGATTCTTCCGTATGTTTCTCACTGTCATAAGTAAAAGTACAAAAGAAATTCCAAGTCTGTAAGTTTGCCTTTTTAGACAGTCTGACTTCTCTTCGGATAGCGTTTATCTTCTTCCGTTCGCTGTTGCGTTCTACAAACTCTTGCCGTTGTTCCTCATCGGGTATCGTTTCTTTCAGTGCTTTCTTTACGTACTCTTTCCGTTCTTTGCGGGGCAACTGTTGACTTTCCCTGTAAGCAGTTTCAAATTGGTCCTTTCGTTCTGTCTCTTGTTCGGATGTTTGGTGAGAAGATCGTCGTCGCTTTTTCCCTTGCGGAAAGTTCTCTTTCGGTGTTGCGATGTAATGACTTCCGTCAAAGGAAATCTTGGCTGCTCTGAATCCCATTGTTCTTTGTCCTCCTTTTCGTTTTTTCTTTTATATCCCGCAAACTCGCAAGGTCTTTGCGACTTTGCAAAAGTTTCCAACATAATATTCATTAAATAGGAAGGTTTCTTTCCTATTTGAAAAAGTTTCTTCAACTTTTTCAGCCATAGCATAAATGTCAAACCGGCAAGTTTTTTGCCACTTTGAAGAAATGGTTTCTATTTAGTAGCCACGAAAACAGCCGTTATGGGGTTGTTTCCGCAAAATAATTTTTGTCTTACACTTAATAGCCACGAAAACGACTGAAATGGACCCCCTCAATTAGAAACCATGAAAATGTCAAAAATTAATCCCCTAACTAAAAATCTCTCTACATAAAAGCCACAAAATCGGTAAAAGTCCACGGTCATGATAAAAAAATAAGGCAATTGCAATCAAGCAACTGCCTTTAAGGAGTTATGTAGTTTATTGGGATATTAAATTTGTCCGTAAAGCGAGTAGTAACGATTCCGTATACTTGCTTTTCTGTGATTGATGGTTCCTCTTCCTATACCCAGCTCAGAACATACTGCGGACTGTTGCATTCCGTTCATGTAGCAGTTTAGAATTGCAAGTTCCAATGCAGTTAATTGTAATGCTTCTACAAGAGCGTCGTATTTTGTATAATCCGTCTGTTCCTGTTCAAAGCAGTTTACGGGATCCATAGGCAATGCCTTGTAATCGGCAAAATCTATGTATTCGATGATTCCGTGCCTGTCGGCTCTGTTGCGCAATGTGTCGATAAATCTGTCCACCTCTCGATAACAAGCGAGTTTTATTGTAATCTCTTTACCACGTCTGTCTTTGCCGTAAATTTCGGATACCTTTCTTCCTGCAAATTGCCAAAGAAAGCAACTTGCAGTTTGCGCAACGTCGTATCCGTCAGATACGGTGTAGTCTATCTCGTTCATGTGATGCAAATCTTTGATGAGACCGATATACAGTCTGTCTGCTACCTTCATATCGTACTTTTTGACGGTACGAAGCGCCTGCAATGCAATCATCTCACCCATGAGTTTTACATTGTCGGCAGAGATAGGTTCTGCAAACAACGCTCCTTCGTTGCGATACTTACCTTTTGAGAACTTTGTTACCAACATTTCCATTTTCTATTCCTCCGAACGTTTATTGCCTTTTTCGGGCAACGGGCGAAGGAGCATAGGACGGTAACAATTACTCTTTTTGTTGTAATGTTTGCATAAGTCAGCGGAAAAAGAGAAAAATCGTTGCATTTCAGTCGTTACAAGCCTTTGCGGGCAGAAAAACAGCCAAGCAAGGAAAATACCTTACTTGGCTTTAAGTTCGTTTTATTGGTGTTTTCAGCGACGATTTTACGACCGTTGACTTATGCGAGGAACTATGCTAACCTGCGCCCCCGAAAAAGCAATGTTCGGAGGGTATAGACAAAGCACTAAGACAGAAAAAATACAATAAGGCAATATACACGGAAAAACACGAGAGAGCGAAAAAGCGGAAGTGCGCCCAAGCGGTTCAGCGGGCGACTCCGCTTCGCTCTCGCTTTCCGTCTATCCTTATTATTTTGTAGCGGCGTGTGCTTGTCTGGCGGAGCGCAGCGACGCCACTTGTCATAGACAAGCACACGCCGTGGTGCCAATTTCTTTTGATATAATTACCAAATAACTACTCTATCGACAATCTCCTGCTGTTCACTAGCTGTCTTACGAAGATAGATACGAGTTGTTTCAATACTCTCATGTCCCATTAAATCTGCAAGTAATGCAATATCATTGTATTTTTCTAAAAAGTTTTTAGCAAATCTATGACGAAACGAGTGCGGATATACTACTTTAGGATTTATGCCATATTTAGCCGCAAAATTCTTTAATTGCTGGGCTATTCCCCTTGTCGTAATCCGTTCTCCAAACCTGTTCAAAAAAAGAAAGCCTGAATCAATATTTTTTGAAGCCAACCATAATTTAGTTTCTTCCCGCAATTTTTTAGGAATATATAATCGCCGTATTTTTCCGCCTTTTGCATAAATGTCATAATAACCAAGCATAACGTGTTCTACTTTTATTTGTATTAATTCACTAACTCTGGCACCTGTTGCAGCAAGATATCTGACTACAAAATACCAATCCATGTTACCATCACGTTTCAAACAATTCTTTAAGTACTTGTAATCCGCATCACTTATTACGTTCTCAAGAAAGTTTTTTTGTTGGAGTTTAATCGGTTGTAACTTTAACTTTTCTTTTTTGATAAACTCAAGATATTTGTTAATTGCCTGAATTCGCAAATTAACTGTTTTTGGTTTGTAAGTCTCAATCAAATAGCCCTTAAAAGCCAATAGACTTTTTTTCGTTATCTCGTCAGATAATGACTCAAATAGTTTAATTGTCATTACATACGACGAAATAGTGTTTTCGGAAAGATTTTCCTTGCGTAAATGTGTTTCAAATTCGTTTACCATTTTCGTAAACCTCCTTAAAAAGATGTACTATAATTTTACTTTTTAAGAAGATTTAAGGCAAAAATAGAAGCCTCAACATTGTTTAATTCCTATTATGAGAAAGTGAATGGTGAGACGAAAAAAATTAACGTACCTTTTGATATTCCCACAACATGGGAATGGGTGCGTTTGTGCTCATTGGGACAAATAATTGGAGGAGGAACACCAAGTACAGAAATAAAAGCATATTGGGACAAAGGCACTATTTCTTGGATCACTCCTGCTGATATGGGAGAACATAGGACTAAATATATCTCATTTACACAACGAAAAATAAGTGAACTGGGACTATCTCAATCGTCGGCAACTCTTATGCCTCCAAATAGTATTGTATTGTCATCTCGTGCCCCAATAGGATATTTAGGAATCACAAAAATTCCTTTGTGCACAAATCAAGGATGTAAATCAGTAGTTCCGTATTTACAAGAGTCTGTTGAATACTTGTATTATGCAATTATGATGGCTATTCCAAATATTAAAGAACGTGCTTCAGGAACCACGTTCAAAGAAATTTCAGGTAAAGGTTTTGGGCAAACTCTTATACCATTACCTCCATTATGTGAACAAAATCGAATAGCTGATTTACTCATACAAACTGAAAATAAGTTTACTATTATTCAGTCGAGTTATAATGATATTTCAAGACGAATTGAAATTCTGAAGTATAAAATCCTTGATTCATTCTTTGGTGAACATAGTAGGTATAAGTCTTATTGTGAGCAATTGCGAGATTTTGAGGAAGAAGTAACAATCTTTGATAATATTCGTAAGCCTATAAATCGAGAAGAAAGACAAACAAGGATGCAGGGCGCAAAGCAGTTATTCCCTTACTATGGTGCGACAGGATTGGCGGGATATATTGATGAATATTTACTTGAAGGAGAATATGTTCTTCTTGGAGAAGATGCTGCCCCTTTTTTAGATAAAAATGCCACTAAAGCATATATAGTATCTGGTCAATTTTGGGTTAATAATCATGCTCATATATTGCAATCAAAAACAAATAATAGATTTTTAATGTATTATCTAAACTGGTATGATTATTCAAAAATCGTATCTGGCACAACAAGATTGAAGTTAAGTCAATCTCAAATGAAAACTATTAAATTCCCGTCTTTCCCTGAATCATTAAAAGTAGAGATTGTTGATTATATAGCACATTTTTTTGAAATTATAGATAAAATGATTGAGCAATCTTAATTCGATTGCTCAATCATTTTTATTATAGAGAATATTTTTTTGATTTTCATAACGATTTCTCTTTGTACATCAATTGCAGGAACTTGGATTATCATATTTGAAAACAAAGAAATCCAGTATCTCTTATGCGTATTATTATTGACATGAATTGTCTGAAGATACAGGTACATATATTCAGTATCATACAAATTTGATTTGCTCACGGTAAGTATTTTCATTGCGGATGATTTAACCTTGAAATCAAAATCAACCAATCGAGAGGCTGTAGTAAAGTCATCAAAAATGATAACCTTTTTGCCGTTAACTTTGTAAATGCCGTCTTTTTCATCTGTATATCCAAGTATAAAAGTTTTTCCAGGCGTTAGAACAGGTGTTGCGAAATCATACGAGTAATTTGTTGAGTTGACTATGTATTTTGCAGGCTGTTCGTACTTTAATATTTCGCCCAATTTTTGTTCATTCTCATAATAAGACTTATACCTACTATGTTCACCAAAAAACGAGTCCAATATTTTAGATTTTAAGGTGTTGCAATTTTTATTTAATTCACTCAAGTTTTTGCCTATACTATTTGCATATTGCAAGCATCCGACTATAGTATTACAGAGACGTTTTTGTTCCTCAAACGGAGGAATTGGGATAAGGAACTGCTTTAATGCTATGCCACCAAATCTTTGTTGTCCAACAGCCCCTGTGAATTTACTTATTCCGTAGTTTATCAAGTAGTCGCTTTTTAATAAATATAAAAGATACTCATTGAGAAGAATCCTTTGATCAACTCTGATGATATTTAATTCAGTCGTTCCAGCTCCGATGCCATTGATCAGCCCCTTAAAAATAACGGATTTTCTGTTTTCAAAACAAGGAGTGATTTTTGCCAAACCTATATCTTCGTTTTGAAAATGAGTAAAATTTGTTTTTACACTTTTCCAAAGCGTTTTACTGGAAGAAAAGGAGTTAACAAAACCAGCTTGTATATCTTTCATTGTAACGAAAGATACTTCCGATGCATCATCTGTATTTACCGAAGGATTTATAAAGCACACAGAACACAACCGCTGCCAACACCATGATGATGGGATAGAGAAAGGTATTTCATTGTCAATACATACCGTCTTTTCTCCCACTTTCTCATAATAGGAATTATCGTCACCTTTGAAGATATACGATTCATTTTTATCTCGTTTAATCTTACCCTGTTTTATAAGGGCTTCCTTTTCTGCACGAATTTTTTCAATCAACACAGATGCGGGCTCATCGTTTGGATCTTGCGGAACAAGTTTGCCTCTTATGGCGAGGTCTAATATCTTTTGCTTTAACTTCTCAACATTCATTATTTTATTTCCTCGCCAAGTAATGCTTGCAACTCGCTAATTGCAGAAGCAATATTATCAGATTTCTCTTTTATTTTTGCAAGTAATTCACCAATAGATAAATCTTCTTCATCAAAGTCTTCAGTCATCCATTTCAAATCCAATTTATAGTGATTATCCTTAATCTCTTGTAAAGAATATCTGCGCCATCTTCCGTTAGGATTTTCTTCACTATAAGTAGGGACACGCTCTGCAATATTATCGGCATTATAGCAAGCAACGAAATCTCCCAAATCCCTTTCGGTCATTGGGTTTTGTTTCAAAGTAAAATGCGTGTTACTTCTAAAATCATATACCCATAATTCTTGTGTCTGCCAATCATTACTCGGTAGTTTATTGTCGAAGAATATTACATTCGCTTTCACGCCTGGTTTATAGAATATTCCGGTAGGCAAACGTAAAATAGTGTGGAGATTAACCTTTTCCAACAAATTTTTTCTTACGGTATCTCCAGCGCCATCCTCAAATAATACGTTATCAGGTACAACAACGGCAGCACGCCCTGTAGTCTTAAGAATCGAATAAATGTGTTGTACGAAATTTAACTGTTTATTAGAAGTCGTCGTCCAGAAGTCGCTACGATTATATACTAAATCTTCTGATTCTTCTTCGTCATTTTCATTTGTGAATGTCAAAGATGACTTTCTTCCAAACGGAGGATTTGCCAAAACATAATCAAAAGTTTGACTGGGTTTATTGAGCAAAGAATCTTTTCTTTCTACAGGTAATGTTGAAGAATTAATGTCACCTATACCGTGTAAAAACAAGTTCATCAAACACAATCTATAGGTTGCCGGAACCAATTCGACACCGAAAAATGTATCAAATTTTAATGCTTTCTTTTGTTCTTTATTCAGAGAATAGTTATCAGGGTTAGAAATATAATCGTAGGCAGAGAGCAAAAATCCACCTGTGCCGCAAGCCGGATCGCAAATTGTCTTATCAGGCTCGGGACGCAGACACTTTACCATTGTATTTATCAAGGCTCTTGGAGTAAAGTATTGACCTGCACCACTCTTTGTATCTTCCGCGTATTCCTTTAACATTTCCTCATAGATAGCACCTTTAACATCAGACGCAAGCGAAACCCAGTTTTCTGAGCCAATCATTGTTATAACTTTTTTTAAGAGTGCCGGCTTTTTTATCTTATTATCGGCACCACCGAAAATTTCTTTTAAGATGCCTTCTTTTTTACCAAGAGTTTCAAGAATTTTCTTGTAACGGCTCTCCAATGGTTCACCGGAAAGTTTAACAAGTTCATCCCAAGTACACTCTTGGGGAATATTTACAGGACGGTTATAAGGCGGTTTAGAATACTCATCTACCATTTTAATAAAGACGAGATATGTTATTTGCTCTAAATAATCTCCACTACCAATACCTTCATCTCTTAATGGATTTGCAAGAGCTTTTACTTTTTTCCCAATTGTTGACGTACTTTCTGCCATGTTTTCTCCTTAAGCCGCCAATGCGACATTTAGTTCATTTATAATGTTCAAGTAGTCTTTGCCAAAGACTTGATAGTATTTTACTAAACCACCCTTTGTATCAAAAGGAGTATAATCAAAATCCTCTTCTTCAATTGAAGCCGATCTTATTATGTGTTCTTCAATCATATGCAACCATTCCATTTGTTCTTCATTGAAACGATACCCCTGAGAGTTATTGCGCTTAAACGTCCAATCTTGGAAATTTTTTCTTACTCTGCTGTCAAACGAATTAAGTCTGTCTATCTGCCCAAGTTCATATCGTATAATTGAAATAATGTCCATCAATTCGTCCACTTCAGACTTAACAACTTTATCGTTATCCCGCTCATAATAGCAATGCCACATTTTGGTTACAGTGAAGTTGTATGGCGGTTTACACATGATATCATGTAGCTCTTTTATCATTCTATAGGTCAATTTTCTGTTCCTATATTGCTGATTGTATATGATACTCAAAGCTTCAATCTCATCTTTATTCGCCTCAATAAATTCTCTAAAAGATTTTATAGTCTTGAGGGCATCTTCAGTATAAGATTCACTCCAACCGCTTCTAATAACGGTATCAATGTTATAAGTATCAATTATTTGTTCGTGCGACGCTTTCGTTGATAAAATGAAATCCCGTAGTTTGGCATTGGAAAAGGGTTTAATAGAAAGCGCTATTTCTTTATTTTGTACATTCTTTATATCTTCTTTACTAACCGTACTGCTACCAGTAACTTCCATTGTTTTTTCTTCCAAATAATCTTTATCAAAACAATTAAGCATGTTACTTACAACTTTTCCGATAGTAACTCCTCCAGAAAGATTGGAAAAATCTTTATGCTCCTGTGCTGTCATAATTTTATCGAGACGTGTCAAGCGCCCTGCAACAGAAGTAATAACATCTTCATCAGCATTTCCAACCACTAATCTCATTAATAAATCTTTAAGAGATACAGATGGCTGACGTTCAAGTGTCCGTCCTTCACTTTTTACAGATTTTGTAACTCCTACAGCATCAAAAATGACAAAATGATCTTTATTTGTTTTAGCAGAGGGAGAAACTTTTCTCAATTCTTCAAGATCAATAGTTCTTGTTCCTCTGCCTTTCATTTGTTCATAATAATTCTTGCTTCGGACATCGCGCATAAACAACAGACATTCAAGAGGTTTGATATCCGTTCCGGTTGCAATCATATCGACAGTAACAGCAATTCTGAACTTATAATCATTCCTAAAGGCGTTTATTTCATCATTTGGATTGCCCTCAATGCGATAGGTTATTTTGCGACAAAACTCATTCCCTTCACCAAACTCATCCCTGACTATTTGGATTATGTCATCTGCATGGCTGTCAGTTTTAGCGAAAATAAGAGTTTTAGGAACTTCTTTGCGCTCCGGATAAACAACTTCCTGTATCGCTTGTTTGAAAGCCTTAATTACATTCCGTATTTGACTTGGATTGACCACATCTCTATCCAACTGATTCGATGTATAAACAATATCCTCATCCATAGATTCCCAGCGCTGTTTTCTTGTGAGCCTTTCTCTTTTTTGGATCACACGTTTTGCTTTTGTTATTTTACTACCGTGACTTCCAATTTCAGTTTCAATAATATATTCGTCTTCTCCAACATTAACTCCGTCAATAATAGCTTGTTCACGCGTATATTCACTTACAATATTCTCATTGAAGTACCCAAAAGTCCTTTTGTCCGGGGTGGCAGTTAAACCGATTTGGAAAGCATCAAAATAATCTAATACCTGCTTCCAAACATTATAAATAGACCTATGGCATTCATCGATTATAATAAAATCAAAAAACTCAATAGGGTATTTTGCATTATAAACTACTTCTTTAGGAAGACCTGCGTCAAAAATAGGCGATTCTTCAAGACTTTCATCTAATTCTTCGCCACGCAAAATAGAGTACATCCTTTGAATTGTACTAATGCAAACATTGGTTGACTCTGAAATGTATGACGATTTCAAAAGTTGCGCTGGATAAAGTTCGACAAATGTTCTATTGTCGTCACTTGGCTTATAAGCCGTGAATTCGTCCATAGCTTGTTTGCCGAGATTTTTTGTGTCAACTAAAAACAAAATCCTTTTTGCCGAACAAAATTTTAATAGACGATATATAGCTGTAATGGCAGTATATGTTTTTCCTGCACCAGTGGCCATCTGTATTAAAGCACGCGGACGATTTTCACCAAATGATTTCTCAAGATTGTTTATAGCAGTAATTTGGCAACGACGAAATCCTTGTTCGTTCAACTTCGGAAATGATTTTAATCGGTTGCGAAGGGTATCCGATTCTTTCATCAATCTTTCCAATTCTTCAGGCTTATGGAAAGAAAAAATTTCTCTCGAGCGATAATTAATGTCGTTATAATCAGTAAATCGAGTAATTTCCCCTGTCGACTCATATGCAAATCTAATATGTACGTTCTCCGGGAAATACTTTAACTTGCTATTTTTATAGCGCTCAGTTTGCTTCTCAGTTTCAACAACCAATCTTTCGCCTTTGTTGATCTCTTTCGCTTCAATAATACCTACCGGCTGAGCATTTATGAAAATTAAATAGTCGACCTCTCCTGTGTCGGTGGGATATTCCCTAACAATTACTCCTTTTGAGGCAAGCAAATTCATATCGCGAATATCTTGAATAACATATCCTGACTCAATTAATTTTTGATCTATTATCAATCTTGCCTTTTCTTCAGGTTGCATTTCCTTACGCTCCTTGTTCTTAATAATCTTAATTATCGGAATATAAATATTAAAAAATTATAGAAAGTTATTTCATATAATTTTTTACATCATTGAACCACACTATCTTCCGAATCAAGACTGCAACCATATAATTTAATGGTTTGTTCAGACGATTTATCCGCAATAGTCTTACCCATAGCATTCTCTATAACTTTTAATATCGCCTTTGCCCGTTCAACAAAATAATTATTGAAATCATCTTTGATGAAATAATCATAATTCACCAAATGCGACTCCACGCGAATTTTAAGTTGCTCTTCGTCAATCTGAGCTTGTTTGATTATCTTTTTACTATATACGCTTGGCGCTTCTCCACCAATCTGACGATTAGATTCAGGAAGCAATGGCGTCTTATTTACAATAGAATTCCATTTTTCCTTTGGATATGCCATAGATGTACAATACGCTTCGGGGAAAATATGATGAATATCAGGAGCTTCGTCCATACTTTTTACAATGTCTATCGTCGTACCCCTCATGAAATCCCTACAGCTTTCTCTATAAACCAAAGCCATAATTCCTTTGTAGGCAGCACTATTACGTGTTTGTAAAGAAATTAATCTTGTAGCTGAAAACCAAGCTGCATTAACCGTTCTATTTTGACTTCCTTTTCCACGAATGGCTGCGACCACATCTTCCATATCATTCGCATATCGAGTTTCATTAGCTCCTCCGTACATTTCGCCCATAATTCCGCACCAAAACCACTGAGACAAAACGTTTTGCGTTTGAGGCTGATTAAACACATTTCTACCGATCTCTGCACAAATAGCCGATAAAGGAATAAGTTGCGTTGTATATGGCAAATCACGCATTCTAAATACATATTGACTGAACAAAAACTTCCTTGCCATTTTATATCCATCAAGAACAGCATCTCTATTCTTTTTATAATCTTCAAATTCTAAAGCAAGCACGTCCTTCTTTTTGCAAGTAGTCATAGAACTTGCATGATATGTAGTATATAGTGTAATTGCCGTTAAGAACGCTGTTTCATCAACGCCGTGCAGCACATCAGTAACAAGCGGCTCTCCTCGTCCCCAAATTATATCTCGACACGTTTCCCAGTCTTTTCTTAAATCAAATTCATAGGTTGCATAAGTGGCTGTAACAAGCTCAAATACAGTGAGCGGGACTCCACCGGTATTAACATTTTCAAAAACTTTGCAAACAGCTTCACGAGGTGTATCCTTACCCAAAGTAATCACTGGTAATTTATAGCCAGTTATAGTCTCGATAACTTCCGCTCTAAACTTTTTATATTTATCAAGAAATACTTTATCATACTGATGATATTCTTTATATCCATCTGCCCAATCTTCTCGTGCACCGCTATCAAAAATAAGATTTATAGGAAACATTTCGTGTTCATATTCCAATTCTCTCGTAGACAAATCAAGAACAATATCACGATCAAAGTTTGTTTTAATTTTTCGATCTGACGGAACAGCTTTAATCGCATCAAGTCTATCTTCGTTTTCATCAAGACATTTGTTTATATCGAAATAATAAAATCTCTCAACATCTTTTCCTTTTTCAGTTTTTGTCTTAACTGCATTTTTTGAATAGGTAGCACTATACATAGAGGTCAATCTCTGCTGCCCATCCAATATAAGCAATTCCGGGGATACTCCCGAAACCTTTACACCTTCAATAGTACGATACTTGAAGCGAACATTTTCATTTCCATACTCCAAGCACATAATAGCCCCCATCGGATACCCTTGAGAAAGACTTGCAAGAATACCTTTTATTCTATTGTCATCCCAAGTCCAGTCACGTTGAAAATCAGGCAACTGGATTTTTCCGCTTGCCACACCACGCATCAATTCGTTTAATTCGGTATCCAATGATTTAGGTGCAATATTGATTGCCATAACATTTCCTCTCTTTTGCTCTTTTATTGTATATCTTTTGATTGATAGCTCAATATCTTTTAGTATGCAACAGATAAATATATCACTTATCGTCTGTTTTCTTCTCGATTTTAGTTGTTTCAAGACGCTTTTCAATTTCCGATCCGTATTTTTTAACTGCGTCCATGGATGTTTGTGGATTTGTCATATCTGTAAATATCTTAGCAATTTCTACTTGGCCACGCTTATAGGTATTTTCTGCATCAATTTGGTCTAATAATCCCTTTGGAATGTATGGGTTTTGAATAAGCTCCCAATTGATATTTTTATATTTCAATGCTTTTGCCATTGCTTCAAGCATTTTTGTTTTATTGTCCTCGATTTCTTTTTGTTTTATTTGAACATCATCGGGTTTTATATTTAATGATTTTAAATAAATATTATATTTCTCAATGACTTCCTTATCATCATAAAAAATTATAGGAACGGAATTAAAAATATTTACAGAGTATTGGTCAATATACCCGAATGAGCGATAGGACATCAAATGCGTAAAAACACGCATTTTATCTTTACGCTTTTCACTTCTATCCTGCAAATATTGTCCTATTATTACTGCTAAAATAGGGATTACGATTATTGCTACCAAATTTATCCATTCCATAAATTTTTCTCCTTCCAATTATCCAAATGACAGACAATCAATGCATTATTAGTCACACCTTGCTCTTCTATCTTTCAGTAATTTAATGCTGTTTCCGGCGACATTAAAAAGTCTTTCAATGAAACCAGCAATATACCTTTTTCGTTATATCCGCTCAAAATTGACTGGTTTACAATAATAATCTTTCTGAACGCGTCATTTATCGCAAGCAATGAAGCCTGTTCTTGCGCCATTTTTTCCGCATCCGGAATATTATAGGCAGATTGAATGTAGTACCTTCGATTGCCGATATTGACGACAAAATCGACTTCGTATTTTTTTCTCGTCGAAATTCCGTTTTCTTTTGCGATACTTTCTACTACCCCTACGTCAACAGAATAGCCGCGTAAGCGTAGCTCGTTATAAATAATGTTTTCCATTATATGAGTGTATTCCTGCTGTCTGAAAGCAAGTCGGGCATTTCTAAGCCCCACATCCACAAAATAGTATTTCGCAGGCGTATTGATATACTTCTTGCCCTTAATATCATAACGGATGGCTTTCTCGACTAAAAATGCATCCTGCAAATATCCAATGTATGCGGAAATGGTGTTTGCAGACAATTTCATATTTTTTACACTGCCGAATGTATTTGACAACTTAAGTGGATTTGTAAGAGAACCAATACTCGAAGCTAAGATGTCGGTAAGTTCTCCAATCTCTGCATTGCCGCGTAAATTATTGCGATTGATAATATCTGCGAGATATGTCGTTTCAAAAAGACTGGTCAAATACTTTGCCTTGTCCTCTTGCGTTTCCATGGACAAGCAAAGCGGCATACCGCCGAAATTGCAATACATTACCCACGCTTTGTCAAAATCGCCGCCGTATATGGAATAGAACTCAGAAAAGTTTAACGGATAAACACGGATTTCATCGCCGCGTCCTCTGAATTCAGTAATTATATCGCTCGATAAAAATTTTGAATTGCTGCCCGTAATGTAAATATCCGCATTCGGAATATGCATAAATCCGTTGACGACGCTTTCAAACTTATCGACAAGCTGAATTTCGTCAAGTATAATAAAATAATCTTCATCGTCAACAATGCTGCTTTTTATAAAGTTGTAAAGCTCATTCGGATTTTGAAGTTGTTGATTTCCGAAATCATCCAAAGCGAGAAAAATAATATGATCGTTTTGTACGCCATGAGATAATAGATAACCGCGAAAAAGTTTTGACAATAAATATGATTTACCGCAGCGTCTTACTCCGGTAACAATTTTTACCAATCCGTTTTTCTTGTGTTGAATTAATTTATTAAGATAAAAATCTCGTTTAATTTCCATATTTGAAACTCCAACACTATTATTTCTTTATATTATAACATTGAATTTCAAACATGTCAATACAGTAACTGAGAATTTTTGTAGAATATTATAATTTTTCTAAACGCAAGATTGCGCCTGTATTTTTAGATTGACATTGCACCAGATAGAATTGTATTTTAAGTTACGCACTGCTATTTTATATTAAAAACATCTCCTTTTAATTATTTTTCATTCAAATTAGTGTCCATAAAAATATGTCACAGTAATATATGCAAGATACAGTAGCGCGAGTCAAACCGAGCAATCCATTGAAGGACAACTCAGGGTGTGCAATAAGTATGCCGAGACAAACGGTTTGACCGTTGTACAGACATACATAGACCGCGCCACAACGGGCACAAACGACAACCGCGCGGCTTTTCAGCAAATGCTTTCGGACAGCGAGCGCAATTCGCTTTGGGAAGTCGTACTGGTGTATGCGATAGACCGCTTCGGAAGAAATTCCGTCGAGGTCGCGATCAACAAACAACGACTTAAAAACAACGGCAAGGTTCTGATATCCGCGACGCAACGCACTTCCGACAACCTTGACGGCACAAAAAATCTGGACGGTATTTTGCTCGAAAACGTATATATAGGATCTAAGCGCTCAAATGGAAATAATAAATACTATGTTAAAATCTAATTTGTAAATATCGCTTTTATACTATGGAATAGTCACAAATATATCGCAAACATCAAATCATTCATGAGAGATGTGTTCCATAAGAAATTTACAAAAACCTAATTTTTACAGGAAGCATCTTATAGAGGCGAGTCAAAAAACAGATGCTTTCGCTTAACGCGGTAGCCCCTAAATATTGGAGAGATTGAATTACAGGGTGGTTTGACTATCAACCATCATCCCTATATGCAATTAAATCAATAATAGCACAGATCTTTTCTATGATTTCATCGGCAGTAATTTTTGATAAGTTGAGTTCATAATACAATCTTTCAACGTCTAATGATGTCTTATTATAGCTTGCATAGTTTGCCAAGACCTTATCGGCCAATATTTTTGCAGCCCCACCGGTGGAGCCAATGGGGAAAACATATTTACCTTGTTTGTGGGCGATTTCAAATTCTTTTACAACTCCATCCGCGACAATAGTGTTACCAGCTTTATCTCTTTTGTTGCCGAACAAGAAAAAAGCAATACCGCATTTTTCAATCATTTTTTCACGATAATGCTTAAAATGCTCTTCTAATTTAGGAGAACGATCTTCGGAGTGAATGCAATAATATGTTTTTGGAAAAGGATATATCAAAATCTTTTTCCCAAAATCCAAATCATTATTGGCAACAGCTTCGGCTGCGCCTTCTACTATATTTGGACCAACTCCTAATCCGTAGCCCGAAATAAGATTGACATCCTGATCTTTAAACCTCTCAATTAGTTTATAACCGAGCCTATATAATAGATCGTGCGCTTCGTTTTCCGTAAACTTTCCATATTCCCCACAGCTACTGCCAGATATAAAGATTTTTCTTGCCATATACTTTTTATATATCCTTGATAGTATTTCTTCTACCTCGGTATATTCGTCAATTAGGCAAGTAATTATACCTTTTTTTGTCAACTCATCAATCCAGTAGCGTTGAGCTAATTCTTTTTCCCTGCATTCTCTTTTGAGTATAAATAAATGTGTTTGCAAAGTGGGCGTTTTTAGTTTTAATAGATTTATTATGTTTTTTATGTCAGGATCATTAAAACTGTATCCCAAAAACAACATTGAATTTGTGGCGAGTTCATTCTCTAATGCAGTTACAAAATTACAATGTGATTTGGGGTAATCATCATAGTCATCTTGTAAAATAACAATGCCGCGAGGTTCATTGGCATCGCCATGTAATTTATAAACTACATTATCTCTGCGTTCTTCGGCCGTTATGAAAGAATCGTTAGTTTTCATTACATCGCGCTGTTCATAAGTGGTTTTTAGCGCATCTTCAATTAGCGTATCAAAATTTGTAGTCCAATAATTTCTTATTGGCAACTTAGCTAAAAGCTCGTGATTTAGATCATACTTTAGACCTAAAAATTTTAAAGCTATTTCTCTCTTAAAATCCCCAACATCAATCTTATTTTGTGTTACATAATATTGCAAACCCTTAATTAAGTCAGAATCATTTCCCGGCAGCTGCGAAATATAGGGATCAACTAACGATTTCCAATCTATTTTACAAGCATCATAAGACATCCCTGAGCCAAGAAACACTGATAGACTTTTATGTTCTAAACAACTTACTATGTAATTGATCAAATCCGTCTTTTCCATCATATCAGTTGTTCCTTCTCCTTAAGGGGTCGGAATGATCATAATCATTTGTTTTGCGGCGTTGAAAAGCTCTATCAATTAAATATTTTAATTTTTCAGCATCATTGGCAATAACATCCCAATTTACAACAGAAATGCTAACATTGTTGCGTGCAATATTGATAACTATTCTATTCGGAAGGAAAGGATAATCATGTTCTATGTATGCCACATCTTTTTGAATAGGAGTCCAAGTTGTAAAAGCACTACTCATAACTTGTTCTTCGCCATTTCCGCAGGCAAGCATTTTTTGCTTTCCCGATATACTTGGTAAATTTATTACCAAAATCCCCATTTTAGGATTTACATCACCATCATACATTGCCGCATGAATCTCCCAATCAATATGCTTGCGGCGTTTAGTATTTTGCCCACACAATAACACCAAAACAGTTGCATCTTGGATATAATCATCACGAATAATTCTTCTAACTTGTTCGTCTGTTAGGCCAGTATCATCAACTTCATTTTCATGCACGGAATAGTCATCAAATATGCTTTGATAACCCAAACAAGGTATATATTCATTCATGCCTATGAGGTAATTTTTATAATATTGATCGTCCGCATGATAATAACTAATAAAGACTTTGTGTCGGGGAATGTTATTCATTTTATAACCTCATTGTTTTGCCAAATTGTAAGAACCAAGATTTTGACTTTTTTCAAATGTAGTGCTAATATAATAATTCGGGTATTTCAAAAATTCTTCTTCAGTTATTATATCTACATAATGTTTTGATAATTTATTGTAATCAGCCATATTAAGCAAATCGCTATCGCGGAAAGATTTTTTATTGTTTCTATTTTGATTTATAATATTAAACAACTTATTTGTATCCCAATCTCCTCCATACGATTTAGCCCAAGAATAGGGATTGAGCCCAATTTGCTCATAAAATTCATCTTTTTTCACAACACATATTACTCCATCGGCGTGAGAAGTTCTGCCATTACGTGTTTGTTCGCGCAAAGCATACCTTATTTCCCATTCCATCCATTCACTTTGTTTCATATTGGGTGATATGATTACAACCATAACCGTTGTGTCATATATCATATCAGCAAGGTTCTTACGAATAGTGTTCGTTGCGTAGTCAGTTAAATTAGGCGAATCACTGGTTTCACCTTTATAATATGTAGCGTCCGCTCCCAATTTTTTTATTATCTTATCTCGCAAATCTCGTGATTCGCTATATTTATATGAAATGAATGTTTTATGAGCCATAATCACCTCCCAATTTATTTAATTATAGCATGATTTGACAAAAAAATCAAGAATTCGACAATGACGGTAATCGCTATTATGAGAAGGTGGGCAATAATACTCCCGTTTGTATTGATGATGAGATCAGCGAATTTGATTTGCCAGAAGGTTGGGAATTCGCAAAAATCAGCACATTGCTTAATATACAGACAGGTGCATCCTTCAAAAAAGAGTCTGCTACCACTAATCAAAAATTGGTAAGAGTTCTGCGAGGAGGCAATATTCTAAATGGCTCATATCACTTTTTCGACAATGATATTTTTCTTGATAATAATTTAGTTCCGGATTCTATATTGCTATGGCGGAACGATTTGATTACTCCTGCCGTAACAAGCATTGAAAATATTGGTAAAATTGCTCGTGTTGAACAAACATACAATAATGTTACCGCCGGTGGCTTTGTTTTTATACTTCGTCCATACTGTCAAATTGATGAGTTGTCAAAATACCTACTTTACGCTCTTCAAAGCAGCTATTTTAATAAACAGCTTAAAGCAATTACAAAAAAATCAGGACAAGCTTTTTATAATTTGGGGAAAGAACGGTTGCTTCAACTTATTCTACCAATTCCACCTCTTGCCGAGCAAGTGCGTATTGTAGCGGAGATAGAAAAGTTTGAACCGCTGATTGCAGAATACGATAAGCTCGAACAGCAGGCAACCAAGTTGGACGATGAGATTTACGGCAAACTCAAGAAATCTATTTTGCAATACGCCATCCAGGGGAAACTTGTTCCGCAGGATCCGAATGACGAACCCGCGAGCGTACTTTTGGAGCGTATTCGTGCCGAAAAAAAAGCAAAACTCGGCAAAAAATATGTGGACAGTTATATCTACAAAGGTGACGATAACTGTTA